>ERZ1292625.237-Hain-H41-01um-R1-237-length-95597-cov-8_pt1 | contig 95597 bp, 96 predicted proteins | sample MGYA00564400_ERZ1292625 | MGnify/ENA primary metagenome ERZ1292625 (study PRJEB36523, sample SAMEA6512639) | groundwater metagenome | collected 2019-01-08 | study: AquaDiva: Metagenomics assemblies of 32 groundwater samples
GAACCTACATCTATTCCTTAGGACGGAACTGTTCTATCCATTGAACTACGAGGGCGATTGAGCACAATCGTACTGGGTACATAACCAACACTCTACACTACTTTTGCGATAAAGTTAATTTTCTGGTAGAGTATTTCCCATGACCCCTGAAGAGCGCTCTCTCCTCGAGCGGACCTACAAGCTCACCGAGGAGAACAACGAAATACTCCGTAAGATGCGCCGAGCCAATCGCTTTTCGTTGGCTCTGCGGATAGGGTATTGGGTGATCATTCTGGGTCTGACGGTCGGTGCGTTCTATTTCATCCAACCATATGTAGATGCCCTCATTGATACGTATACCAGCGTATTTGGTGCAGGGACTGCGGACGCAAGCACGACGCAGAGCGACATGAGTTCGCTCTTGGAACTTTTGAGGTAATCGCTGTTAGATACATGCCAAGGTAGCTCAGTTGGTAGAGCATTCCCCTGAAGAGGGAAGGGTCACCAGTTCGATCCTGGTCCTTGGCACATGAAAATAGACGCAGCATATATCCCTCTTGATAAGTCGTGGATTATCAGGATGGGGGTTTTGGACATGGTCAATGGATATGATGACATATCGATATTTTTGTCCAAGCAGAAAAATTTAGGAGATGATCTCGCTGCACTCAAAAGGGCAGCTGAATCTTGGAAGACTGAGAAGCGCATCAGTGTTGGTGAGTCAGGCACGCTCTATCGCCTGTTGAAGTATGCTTCTTGGAAGCTTGATCTGGGGAAAGAATTTATTCTGCAAGGAACACTTGCGGGAAGGAATATTCATGATGATCCGAGCATCACACATCTTTCACAGATTGAATTGCTGAAGCTCGATAATGGTACTTCTCAATGGGCATCGGCTGCTGCGCTCCTCGGTGATATGGAGAGGATTCCGAACCCGCCCTACAAGCTTGCGTGTACCTATGAAGCGATCGATCATTGGAAGTCCTGTCGAAAAGAAGGGAAAACATGGGAACTTCGATATGATGAAACTATTGCAAAGCAAGCTGAAGCGTACCTCAAGATTCTGAATGGTGGCGAGTCGAGTTTTATTCCTGCTCAGGCTGAGGATTTTTGTTTTGTATACGCATTTGGCCTGATGAGTGTGCAAGAAGGTGAGAAACGTTGGCCTGCTCTTCGAGGTCATGAGAGCGATCGTATTGTCGAGATGCAGTCCACGCTCACGGCAGCACAAGAAGGCAAAGAGATAAATTCTCGGGATCATCGAGTGATTCAAGCGATTGCTATGTGGGGTAGAGTGAATAGCAAAGAACTTCACGTCATATACCCTGAGTCTGTGAATAAAAGCTGGCTTCAATTTTGGGATTTTTTGGAAAAATACAGATAAAAGGCAAGAGCATTCCTTTTCTGTATGAATAGCCTATACTATAGGCACATGAACCGAACCGCTGTCGAACAAATCAAGGAGCGCTTGCCGATCAACGAGGTCATCGGGCAGTACGTGAAGCTCGAGAAGTCTGGCGCATCATACAAAGCCAAGTGCCCCTTCCATAATGAGAAGAGCGCTTCCTTTTTTGTGTCCCCAGATCGTGGTGGATACTACTGTTTTGGTTGCGGGGCCAAGGGAGACATCTTCACATTCGTAGAGCAGTTCGAGGGTCTCGATTTTCGCGGAGCACTCAAAGTGCTCGCAGAAAGAGCTGGAGTCAAACTTACCTTCGACAATAAAGCTGACGGGGAACGCGATCGACTCTTCCAGATAATGGAAGAGGCGGCGGAATATTATGAAGCTCAGTTTGCCCGGTCCGCTGATGCTTCCGAATATGTCAAAAAGCGTGGCATACACGCAGATACTCGTGCAGAATTCCGTATCGGTTGGGCCCCAGAAGGTTGGCAAAATGTTATAGATTATCTGCGTAGCAAGAAATTTACCGACGCACTCATCGAGAAGGCGGGTCTTGCCAAGCGGACTGCAGAGGGAAAGTTCTATGATCGTTTTCGTGGGCGTATCATGTTCCCGATCAATGATTCCAGTGGGCGAGTGATTGGATTTTCGGGACGAATACATCCCAAGCTCGATGACGGTAAGGGTGCCAAGTATTTGAACAGTCCAGATAGCCCCCTATTCGACAAATCACTTGTTCTGTATGGTCTCGATAGAGCAAAGAGCGATATTCGGCGCATGAATTATTCGGTCCTCGTAGAAGGACAGATGGATCTCGTCATGTCGCATCAGGCAGGCATCAAGAATACTGTCGCCTCATCGGGTACCGCGCTTACTGCAGAATCAGCCAATACTCCAGGTGCAGTGAGTAACCTGAGTCTTGTACGCAGGCTATCGCCCAATGTCATCTTGGCTTTTGATTCCGATAAGGCTGGCCGCATGGCCGCTATGCGTGCGGTGGCAACTACGGCGATCGCTCTCGGGATGGCAGTGAAGATTGCAGATATTGAGGGCGGCAAGGATCCGGCTGATATCGTTCTAGCAGATCCTGAGGGTTGGAAGAATATTCTTCGTGGTGCCAAGCATGTCGTCGAGTATGAGCTTGGCAATGTACTCAAGGATGTAACCGACCCACACAAGATGGGGAGAGCAGTCAAAGAGCGTATATTTCCATATCTAGCTCGCATGGATAGTGAGATGGACAAAGCGTTGTATATCAAAATGATTGCCGACAAGACTAAGGTATCAGAGCAAGCAGTGTGGGATGATGTGCGATCATTTGCAAAGACGATTAAGCCGGTAGATACAAATCCTGCACCAGCTCAGGCCTCTTCCGCCGGATCCGACATCCGTAAACCAATTCAAAATCAGAAATTAGAAACAGCGCCCGCATCGAACAGGATAGATCTTGTCGAGCGTCGCTTGTTTGGTCTGCTAGCTCTCATGGAAAAATCAGAGCCTACCCTCGCATCGAAATATCGCGATCAGATACAGAAAATGGCGGGCACGACGTATGAGGCACGTATGGCTCGGGTCGAGCCCCTCTTGGGCGATCTGTCGTTTGAGGCTGAGACATTCTACGGCGGTGAAAAAGAAATCTGGGATATGCATATGAAAGAGCTTCTATTCAATTTTGAGGAAGACATGATCAGTGAAGAACTTATCGCGTCCATGAATGCCTTGAAGGCAGCTGAGAAGGCAGGGGATGCCACCCAAGTCGCTGAGCTGGCCAAGAAATGCCAAGTTTTATCTATGAGGAAAGGGGAGGTGAGTAAGAAAAGGAGGAATTAAAAAACCGCAGACACTAACTTGTCTGCGGTGGGGGTCTTCTTAGCCGATGAGCGATTTTCCATTCTCGATACCAAATACCTGGTTCTCGAGGCTCTCATGGGCAAAGTTGACGAGCTCAGGATTGATCGAACCGTCCTTATTCCGGTGCATCTCAAGGGAGAAGGCGATGGTCGCCACGATCCCGTGATACTGCTGGAGGAAGGCCTTCTCTTTCTGGCATCTGCCGAAGAGTGTATGGTTCGTATTGATCGAGAGCGTGCCCGACTCGCGGGTGAACTCGAAGGGGATGCGGAAGTCCTCCATGTCCACATGTTCGAGGCGGATGCCTGTCGAGTTGCCGCGAACCTCTGTGCGCCGTTTGCCCTTGGGACCATACACCGTTGCAGGTACATGGCTCTTGAGCTCGCTCTTCGGAGGATTGCGATCCTCGTCGGAGTCGTTGTGATGGGATCGTGTCCCTCCTGCACCACCATCGGCAGACAGAGATGTCGCATCTTCGGTGCCAATCACGGCCTTCTTCGGTACGCGGACATGTCCGCTGCCGATTGTGCCGATCTTGATCTTGCTCATGACTTCCGCGAACTGTGGTTGCGCTGCAAGCATGTCGATGAACGACATGACACTGCGCCCCACATCTTGGAAGTACTGATCCTGAGCTTGCTCGCCGGCTTCCTCATAGGTCTTTTTGCCCACCTTCTTGTACCAACCCTCGATGACTTCGCACAGCGCGAACAGCGCGTCGTTGTCTTCGAACTTGGTGCGGTCTGGGTGGAGCGACACTTTCTTACACGTGATGCATCCCTCGAAGACTCCGGACATGAGGGCTTTGGCGACCTGTGGATCGAGGAGCTCCTTGGCGCATTTGGCGAACTGCTCGCCGCTGATGCGTGAAGGGTTATCCATCGTGCCGAAGGCGATCGAGCCCTTTCGTCCGCCCTTCTGGAGGCGGGCGAGGTAGAGCCCGATCTTGACGTCGCCGCATTCGACCTGCGAGCCGGTGAAGGTTGCGAGTTTGATGCCGGTGTACTGGGGAGCCTCGACCTGGGTCGAAGTCTTGATGCCAGTGTCATCAGTCATCTCGATTGAGATCTGGATGGACCGGGCACGGATTGCTTCGCCGTACTTGAGCGCGATTGCTGCCACCAGTTCCTTGGGAATCACAGTGGATGGTCGGCGCTCTTGGGTGAGCTTGGTCGCCTCAACGCGGGTCCGCCACCAGGTCTTCCCCTGAGGGTCGAACTGGAAGTTGGGGACACTTCGTTGAGGGATGCTCACTTCGGGCGCTTCGGCGATGTCTTTGGTCACGAAGACGTACTCGACATAGTCGTTATAGCGCGGCGTCGGACAGGAGGTGAAGAGGAACTTGCCGGAAACGGCAAGCGGAGAGATCAGGCCAATTCCAAATTGGCCGTACTTATCCTTGCTCTTCATCGTTGCAGCGACAGACTGGAGTGCTTGCGTCACTTTCTCGCGGCTTGCGCCGGATCCGTTGTCGCATACGACCAGCATGTTCTTGGGCTTATCGATTTCCACGGCGATTTTGGTCGCCCCGGCATCGATCGCGTTCTGCACGATCTCCATGATCACTGCAGGGATGCTGTAGTAGTGTCGGGCGAGAGTCATCAGGGCGTGGCCTTGATGGATCTTGACCTTGACTTGAGTTGGTTCGGACATAGTTCGGTGCCTTTCGTTGTTGTGATTGTTTTCAACCCTTGATTTCGCCACGCTCCGCAAGGAGCCTGTTAAGGGTCTCCCAGGTTGTGTGAAGAAGTGGTTCCTTGCCTTTGCCGATTTCCTCTCTCATGAGGAAGCGGGTATCGCGGGAACCGTCAAGCAGCATATTGCCGAGCGTGCGGACTTGTGTGCACGCCGCGGCGAATTGCTGGATCAATTTTTCCGGAGTCAGCTTTTCAGCGGATATCCGATGCATGAGCGAATCTGTCTTGAGAGCGAACTCCTGCTTTTTCTGTTCGAACAGAGAAGCGTTCTCGGCAAGAATGGTCCGCAGCTTCGCGGTCCTCTCTTCAGAGATACCGTTGTTGCCGTGGATATATTCGAATATCCGCTTTTCTTTGATCGGGCCCATGCCTTTGGCCATATCTGCGATCGACACTGCGCCGAGCGCTATATATGCACCAGCCTCCTGCACTATGGCGGGGAGACCCTTGATCTCGGCTACTTCATAGCCGATGAGCTGAAGGAAGTAGAGGAGACGGATGTACCGTTCACCTACTGGCAAGATGCCTTTTTTCCAGCCATTGATCGAGTAGGGGGAAGCACGGAGGAAGTCCATGATTTCCGCAGTAGAATCGGTCCTTTTGAAGAAATCCGACAAGCAATCAGTCACCGATAGGGCGGCGCTGTTGTTTCGAGGTTGAGCGTTCATAATGTGTTTTCAAATAGCCGTAAGGTTTCTCCAGCGTATGCTGGCGTATCTTCAATCACTGTACATAATTTATAGAATATGTCAATAGCTGCTGGTATCGTGTCTGGTATTAAAAATCGCACAAACCGGGAGGTCTGTGCGATGGGAGAAACTATGCTTGAGCGTTTCCCATGAGGTTTTGGAGTTCTGTGAGTTCGGCCTTCATCTGCATGAATTCGGCATGCCGTGCGGCGATATCCTTGGACCGTAGCTTCTCTTGCAAGGCGATCGTCTCAGTCTGGATACTCGACGCTTTCGCACTGATAGCCTGGATCTCCTCCTCTCTTCTGCGAAGAGTGGCGATTCTCGTATTCAACGAGGCAATCTCGCCTGAGATCTGACCCTTTTCCCTTTGCAGGTCAGTGAGCTTCATCCCACTCAGTGTTGAGTCGTTCACGGCAACCTGCGCCAGGATCGCCTGGTAACGGCTCTCATGCTTTTGAAGCTCGGCAAACTGCGCCATCAAGCTTCTGAGCGATGTCGTCTCGAGCTTGGACTCATGCTGCGGGCGCTGCTTTACGGATGCCGAAGCATCGGTCACGGTTTCAGCAGCATAGGCCTGCGCCTTCTCGGTGATGCTGTAGCGTGCAGATACGCCCGGCTTGGAACGCTTGACCATGAATCCGCCATTGATGAATCGTTGAGTCATCGAGGCCATCTTCATGGATTCCAGTTTGATCCCTACATCGTTCCGGAGCGTATCAGCGAAGTCTTCGAATGTGAAGAGTTGATGTGGCTGGAATTTGGCAACCAATGCCACTACAGCCAGATGCAGATTGCTCTTGTTGTCAAAGAAGTGCTTGTAGTCCAGCTGCGTAGGCTCTTGAGGTTCCTGGATAGGAGGCACAGGGGGAGCCTCTGTGACAGAGTCCGCTTTTTCTTCTGCGGGTGCTGGCATGTCTCCGGTAGGCTCGGTCTCCTTGGTGATTCCAGTACTACGCTCCGCGGCACCTTCAGAGGGCTTCTCTTCGGGCACGGCGATGAACTTTTCCTTGCCACCATTCTCGAAGAACTTTGAGAGACGTCCGTGCAAATCCTGAGCCCGTACACTTGTGCCGTTTTCGCGGTAAGCGATGTAGCCCCGGATCGAGTTTTGCTCGCATCCGATGAGGACGTGGACGCTGAAGGGGTTCTTGTCGGTGAAGCTGATGATTCGTACACCGTGCTTTTGTATCCGATGTTCCCAATTGCCACCGGCGACGGTGAGTGTCAGATTCTCGGGATTGAGACCCGTTTTTGTGCAAAATCTTCTGAGCACCGATTCGATCGGTTTGGTTGTTTTGGGAAGGTCGCGATTTCCGCGGCCGGGCATGTGAATGTTCATAGGTATTCAGTTGTGATTGTGTGGTGATTCTGCCTTTATCATTAGCACGAACTTACAGTTATGTCAATAGCACATAATTTTTGGATGAACAAAAAACCTTGCGCATTCTAGGATAATACTTTATAATCATCTGGTTAATTAACTACCTCTACCTTTTTCATGAGTACAACAAAAAAGAAGGCCTCGAAGGGGAATTCCTCGGTCAAGCGTCACGCTGCTCCCAAAAAGAAGGGTGTGGCGAAGCCGTCGAAGGTCACAAAGGCTGGCAAGAACCCCGTAGCAAAGAAACTCAACAAGGCAGACAAAGCTAAGGATTTTGAGACGCGCGCAACCAAGCTTATCAACAAAGGTCGTGATCGTGGTTTCGTCACCTATGACGAGATTCTCAAGGAATTCCCGCAGATCGAGAATGATATCCTCTTCCTCGATGAGCTCTACAGCAAGTTTACCGCTGCTAACGTTGATGTCCTCGAAGGTGGAGGTCTGCTCGAGATCGAAGAGCTCAATCCTAAGAAAGCCGCTACGCATTATTCGCGTACCGGTTCCGATAGTGCATATGATTCCATTCAGATGTACCTCAAAGAGATTGGTCAGTATCCGCTCATCACCGCATCGGATGAGAAAGATCTCGCTCGTCGTATCCAGGCAGGTGATGAAGAGGCCAAGAACCTCCTCGCCAAGGCCAACCTCCGTCTCGTGGTTTCTATCGCCAAGAAGTATGTCGGCCGTTCTCCGGATTTGACGCTTCTTGACCTTATTCAAGAGGGAAACCTCGGCCTTTTCCGTGCCGTTGATAAGTTCGACTGGACCAAGGGTTACAAGTTTTCAACATACGCAACTTGGTGGATCCGCCAGGCTATCACACGCGCTCTTGCTGATCAGTCACGCACTATCCGCGTGCCTGTGCATATGGTTGAGACCATTGCAAAATATAAGCAGGTCGTCCGACGCCTTTCTCACGATCTTGGTCGTGAGCCGCTTCCTGATGAGATTGCTACCGAAATGGGCATGGATGTCGACAAGATATATCAGATCGAGAAGATCGAGCAGGATGTTGTGTCGCTCGAGAGTCCGGTTGGTGATGATAGCGATGATGGCAAATCTACACTCCAAGACTTCATTCCCGATGACAAGATACTTTCTCCTGAACAGGAATCGTCTCGTCGTATCCTTCGCGATCAGGTCAATATGATTCTCGGAGACCTCTCAGAGAAGGAGCGCAAAATCCTAGAGATGCGCCATGGTCTCAATGACGGTATCACTCATACTCTCGAAGAGGTGGGCAAGGAATTTGGTGTCACCCGCGAACGCATCCGCCAGATTGAAGCCAAGGCCCACGAAAAGATCCGCCAGCACGAGAGGATCAATCAACTCAAGAACTATTAGGTGAGTAGGACAACTCGACGCAACAAAAGAAACAATCCAGCAAGATTGTTTCTTTTGTTGTACCGTGCCATATTGAGAAAGGAGCGCACGCTGTGTGGCATGCGCACTTTGAAAACCGAAAAAACTGAAAACAATCCCGTACTACCTATGAAGAAGTCCATGCTCCTGTCCCTCGTCGTCTGCGGTTTGGTCATCTCGTCCGCGGTTCCTGCCTCAGCTGCCACTGTCTATGATGACACGCAGGTCGCCATTTATGGCGGTGGCAATCCCAATACTGGCTGGGTCACCAGCTTCAACCCAAATCTGAATCTCAATCTGTCGCTTCGTGCGAAAGATCGTTCTGATGGCAGTACCCCTAACAATGGCGCTGGCACCTATTTGTTCTCGCCAGGCAGCTATGCGGGGCCGGTGAGAGCCAAGTGGAACTATGAGTTCAGCATCAACACCGATCCTTCCAACGGCGGCCTCCAGAAACTCGATGATTTCGATTTCTATCTGTCGGCGAATGGTCCAGGATTCGGACCGTTCACCATCAACGTTCTCACGACGTATCTCGACAATTCCTACGGCGACAATACTACAGCCAACGGAGCAGGCGTTGAAGGACTCTCGGGGGTATTTGCTCCTTTCAACAACATTGGCCAAAATTCCCAGAACATAGTGTTCGCTGGAGGTGATCTCAACGCCCTCGGCTTGTACTCGTTCAGCCTGTATGCAACTGCTCTTGGTGCTGGTTCAGGTGGTGCACGAGTGGCTCAGGTTGATATGGCCGTATTGGTGCCCGAGCCCTCATCCCTTGCTCTGTTCGGCATCGGATCACTGGTGTTCTTGCAGCGGATTCGTCGTCGGTAAGGTTTGGTTTTCGTTTCTTCGCTTTGGTTCAAGAAGCAAGCTTTCCAGCTTGCTTCTTTTTTATTCTCATGTCATATTCTATTTGAACGCACCTGCTGTGTGGCATGTGCACTTTGAAAACTGAAAACAAACCGAAAGCTAATCCGTACCATGAAGAAAAACCTCCTCATTGGCGCCGCTGTGGCGCTTTTTGCAGCATCACTGTCTTACGCTGCACCCTATTCGGACCCATTCAATTCGATTGACCCAGGATGGGTCACGGATCGTCGCGAACCTGCGTCTTTCACGTCAGCGTTCTTCGATGGCGACAATCGTCTCAAGATCACGGCGAGTGGCGTCACCGAAGCTTCGCCGTATGACTCGACGTTCTATCGGACCCAAGGTCGGCAACACCAGGCGCTCGTCACGGGGCCGTGGACATTGACTGGGCAGATCTACATCTCCTCAGACTTCCTTACGGGCAACACGTTGCGCCGCGGGGATATCTGGGGTCGTACGGGATTGGTGGGTGACGAAACGGGTGCCGACTACTCCATCATGGGTTTCCGGCGCTTCGATCCGGCTGATCCCTTCAATACGTTGGCTTCCAACATATCTACGACCTGGCGCGTCTGGGACGCAAGTACAGTGAATGGATGGGTTGATCTGGCTGCGCCCGTTACGGGAGGGTGGCATACTCTCTCGATGTCGTATGATGGGTTGACGAGTCTCACGTATGGTCTCGACAACGCCTCGGTCTATACCAAGGCAGTGGTGGGACCATTGGCGGCTCAGTTCACCACGATGTTCGCTGAAACGTACAACTTCGGTCCAGTGAATGGTAACTACGATGTGTACTTCGACAACATGACCGTGGCAGTTCCTGAGCCTTCGTCTCTGGCTCTGCTCGGGATCGGCTCGCTGGCCATCGCGCAGCGTATCCGTCGGCGGAAATAATCGGTTGATCAGTTCGGTATAGTTCTTTTGTGCGAGCGCGCATCCTCAAGTGGGGATGTGCGCTCTTTTTGTCCCCGGATGGTATATTCCTGCTATACTTCTTCCATGAAGGAACAAGCTTTCGACACATTTTATGCCAAGCTCAATGCGGGTCAACGCCAGGCGGTGGACGCGATCGAGGGGCCAATCATGGTCATTGCCGGCCCAGGTACCGGAAAGACGACGATCTTGACCCTGCGTATCGCGAACATCCTCAGGAAGACGGATACTCCTGCCAACGGTATTCTGGCGATCACATACACTGATGCAGGAGTCAAAGCTATGCGCAGCAAGCTCGAAAGTATCATCGGGGGTCGCGCTCACGATGTTTGTATCTATACATTCCATAGTTTCGCGTCAGCTATGATTGCCGAGTATCCCGACCGCTTCTTGCATATCCACGAGATGAAGGTCATGACCGATATCGAACAGGAGACCTTGGTCAGGGAAATCATTGCCGGCGAAGCTTTTTCAGATATTCGTCCCCTAGGGAAACCTGATGCATATGTATCAGGCATCATTCGCTCTATCGAGGAATCCAAGCGACAGGCTTTGACTCCAGACATGGTGCGTCAGCATGTGCGACAAGAGATCGAGCGTATCGAGAAAGATCCTGATTCGATCTCCACACGTGGTGCAACAAAAGGGCAGTTGAAAGCTGATGCAAAAGAATCTATCGAGAAGTGTAAGAGGACACTCCTGTTTGCCGATGTCTACGAACTCTATGAGTTCAAGAAGCGGGAAGCTAAGAAGCTTGATTTCAGCGATCTTATCATCGAACTTCTGGTTACTCTGAGGAATGATGAACTTCTGCTCCGGCTTATCCAAGAGCGATTCCTCTATATCCTTGTCGATGAACATCAGGATACCAACGATGCGCAGAATTTCATCGTAGCTCTTATCGCTGAATTCTTCGAGACACCCAATATCTTCATGGTGGGGGATGAGAAGCAGGCTATATATCGATTCCAAGGAGCGTCAGTAGAGAATTTTTTGCTTCTGCAAAAGAGGTGGCCTGCCATGAAGCTTATTTCTCTTGATACCAACTATCGCTCACACCAGAGTATCCTCGATGTGAGTTTCGGAATGATAGAGAATAACTATGAAGAAGGTGAGCATGCAGATCTTCGCATCGAGCTCAAGGGCGGAAGGGGTATTAGTAAAGATGCCTCAAATAATCATGCGGTTGAAGTCGTTACGGGCGAGAATGTAGCGGCCATGGAAGCTCATCTCGCGGCTGAGCTCAGGAATATCGCTGAACATGAACCGCACGCGACTGTCGCCATTATTGCGCGCAGAAATCGTGATCTCGATCGTGTGATTCGTCTCTGTGAGACTAATGGCATCAGAATATCATCGGAACGTAGTGTGGACATATTCAATCATCCTGTAGGTTCACTTTTTTTTGATCTGATCCAATACCTGGTCGACCCGAGTCGTATAGATGCATTATCTCGCACAGTCATTGCAGGAATGTGGCATCTCTCGTTCGAGGAGGCGGGTGATGTGGTGAGGTCAGTGAAGAGTGGGCAAGGTGAAGCAGGATATTTTGAGAAGAAACTACCTGGCCTCCTCCATATCCAGAGACAGCTCCTAAATGATTCACCGGTTGGATTTCTCATCCATGCAGCGGATAGGTCTGGATACACGTCACTTTTGGTGCGAGATCCATCCTATGTGCATGTGTGGCGTGGCATTGTGACACTCGGTGAATCCATCGTCCGCGATGGTAGTCTGACTGATCCTATGAAGCTCATGGAAGCTTTGCTTGCCTACAGGCTCTCGGCAGAATCAAGAATGGTAAAAGTCACTGTGGGTGCGCCGGATGTGCCGATGCAAGCACTCACGGCTCATGGAAGTAAGGGGCTTGAGTTTGACTACGTCTTCATACCGTATGCGACTGAAGAGGCGTGGGTGGGCAAAACTCGAGGATCATCTTTTGTCTTGCCCAAGAAAGAATCAAGTCAGAGTGATGTGCGCGATGTGCGGCGTCTCTTTTATGTGGCGCTCACCCGTGCGCGTGAGAAGGTCACCGTACTTACGGCCCTGGAAGAGTCGGACGGCAAGGGTCTGACACCGCTTCGTTTCATTGCAGAATTGGATGCAACGCATGCGACACATAGTTCACTCCCGCGACGAGATGCGGGTCCTGTGCTGTCAGCAGCTCATAATGATGCCGCCTCGCGGAATCTGGGCCGCTCTATCCGTGATGAGCGACTCATAGATCTGGCCAAACATGCCCTCACTGAACGGGGTCTCTCAGTAACTGCACTCAATCATTTTTTGACATGCCCCAATGCGTTTCTGTACCAGAGCATCCTTAGGATTCCGCAAGCTCCATCTATCTCTGCTGATAAGGGTAATGCTATGCACGAGGCTCTCTCAAATGTCTGGAGATCCGATATATCTGAGATGTCTGGGGGTGAAGCGCGGTTGCCACGAATACAAGGGATTATCGAAGACTCGGTGCATGAATATTTCAGAACATCGTTCTTGCCACTTTCGGACAAAGAGGCAGTCAAGAAAGGATTGATTGCAGACGCTCCCGCAGTCGCTCGTGCACTTGATGCTCACTTTGCCTTGAAAGGAGACAAAGATGCGATATATGCCGAACATTGGGTGAAGACTATTTTCAGTGCCTCGTATGCTGGTATGAAGATAGATATACCCATACATGGAAAACTCGACGCGATCTTAGATCGTCAGGATGAGGTTTTGGTCTTCGACTACAAGACCAAGCAGGCCATGTCTGAGAATGCGATTCGCGGTGAGACAAAGAATTCCGATGGAGGATATTTCCGCCAGCTCATCTTCTACAAACTCTTGCTTGCTGATGACATCAAGTGGCGTATGAAAAAGATAGTTCCATCACTCGTATTCGTATCTCCTGATGACAAGGATAGGTGTCCTACAGTGTCGATCCCGGTCACGGATGTAGATGTAGATCGAGTCAAGAAGGAGATCCAATCGCTCGTCGACGCTGTCTGGAGCGGGGAAGTGGTGGACAAGAAATGTGATGATGAGAAGTGTGAGTGGTGTGGAATCGCGGGGATCTGATGCGGTCTTAGCAGATCCATATAGCAGAAACCCCATGGAATTTTCCATGGGGTTTGCTGAAGACAATTGATTACTGATGCAGTTTGGTCACGAAGTGAATCGGCTTACTGCCGCCAATATCACTATGTCTAATCGTCGTGACGAGTACCGCGTCACCCTTTGCGAGCTTTTCGGGATTTTGCGGAAACGAGCTTCGAAGATAAGTGTGACCACTGTTATTCGTCACCATAATCTCGACGATAGGGAATGGTTGGTTCATTGGAGTGTTGGGGAGTTCCAAGATACGATTCACGATCCCCGTTTCAGATCCTGAGAATTGGATGCGCTCGCGGTTATCAGAGCCGACCTCCAGGTAAACACGTTTTTCTTCTTCGCGTGCCCGCAGACTTGCATCCCGTGACATCATGAAGTTCGGGATCGCGATGGCTGCCAGGAGACCAAGGATAGCGACGACGATCATGATTTCAACGAGTGTAACTGCTGACGTTTTCTTCGAGTTCATTTACTAGGTGTTTTCTTTTGTCTTCAGCTGTGAAAGATCACTTTTCCTCATCCGAGGAAAGCTTAGTTCAAGCCTCCGACGGGTTAGGTATTTACTAGTACTATTATAGCACATTTAACACCATATTGTCAATATATAGAAAAGAGCCCCGTTGAGAGCTCTTTTGCCACATTATATAAGATCCTTACTTCACCTCACTGAGCAGTGCATCTATAGCCTGTTTGAGGGTCGCATGGCTCTGTAGGCCTACGAGTGGTATCTTCGAGCCTGACGGAGTGATGATGATGGAATATGGCGTACCAGAGACTCCTGCATTGAGCCCATCGAGATAACTCTTCTCGACCTTACCCTTGAATCGCTCGCTCGAGAGGCATTCATTGAAATTGATAGCATCGAGTCCGATATACGCTGCTATCTTCGGAGCCTCACTACGATCGAGTGTTATACCTTGGTCGGACTGAGTGACTTCATAGAGACGGTCGGTGAATTTCCAGAATGCTTCATTGCCACCAAGAGCAGCAGCACACTCCTGTGCCTGAGCTTCATAACCAGCGTTCGGGTGTAGGATCCCGCCATCTGGGCGTGAACCTGGCTTATCGATAGGGAACGAGCGGTACACCCAAGCCACCTTCCCGGATGGGCCGTATTCATCGATGACCTTTTTCATGACAGGATGAAATATTTTACAGTAGGGACAGGACGGGTCAGAGTATTCGACAATCTTGATTGGTGCGTCCGGGTTGCCGAGGATGTGATCTGCAGATGTGACAGGGGCCATGGAAACTTCCTTGAGCGTCGGTTGATTGGAAGTTGATGGAGCACCAGCGGGCTTTCTCACCCAGATGATAGCAATAGAAATCAATGCAGCAGCGATGATGATGGCGCCCGGGAGAGTGAGTGAGGCTTGAGGTTTTTGGTCCATGAGGAGAAAAGGAGATTAGATTTGTACCTCCTAATTATAATCCACTATAAGGATAATAACCAATAACTAAAGATCCAATAATCAGAAGGGTAGGGTGAATGTCAGCGCACTCTCTTCTTTTTCCAGCCACTTCGAAGTATCGAGCTTCACTTCTTTCAGAGTCCCCAGCTCTTTATATTTGAGGCATTTATGTGTCATCGCGAAGTCGTAGAGATCCCGAGTGAGTCGTACATCCTCGATACAATACTTGATGATCTTGTCGATTTCGCCGTTCTTCCACCATTCGATTGCATCGAGACCGTGACCCGATTTATTCCTGCCGAGTGTCGCTTCACCTACGGTATCGAGCTTGAGACGCCTGCCAAGGACGAGTTGGACCTCTTTCATGAGATCGATACTCTTGATCTTGGTCAAGTCACCTGGGTAGTACTTATTGAGTAACGGTATGTCAAAATGATCTCCATTCCAGGTGACAAAGGCATCTGCTTGCTCGAGTATCGGCCAGAGTTTCCCAAAATCTGCTTCGAGATAACTTGTGAAGCTGCCATCGAGGGAGTCATGTAAGCAGATGACAGATATATCGAGATCGGCGGGGTCATTCGAGCCTACATCCTGGAATATGTTCTTGGTCTCGATATCGAAGGTGATGATGCGCATAGGGACCATTGTACGGGAGGCAGTCTTCTCAGGCAAATGTGAACAACGGAATTTCTGGATTTGCTATACTGTGGGTGCCGTTCATATGAACTACCAACTGCTCACTCATAACATCCTGTTCCTTTTCGGGGGAGTCCTCAATATCGTGTTGCCGCTTGCGGTCATCTTCGTGCGCAGGAAGAAGCTCGATGCACTCATAGTGACATTTGCGCTCACCTCGCTATCGATTGCCGTATTCCAGATATCGCAGGTATTCGGGGTCATGGCTCCAGATGCAGAATCATCGCGTCAGATATTTATGTTCAATATCTCGATGATGCCGATCAATATATTCATGGCACACTGGTTCCTGTTGCTCATTGGCAAAGCCAAGCAGAGGAGACCTATACTCACACTCATATATACTACCGGAATCATTCTGTTCTTGATCCACCTCATCTTTCCCGAGACGTATCTCGTGGCTTCAGTTCCAAAAATGTATTTTCCATTTTATTATGAGCCGGGACCTCTGCAGTGGGTGACGAGACTGTGGTTTAATCTGGTCGGTGCGTATTACTTTGCTGAGTTGGCATGGGCGTATCGACATGAGAATGATCCAGTCAAGAAGAACCGTTACCTCTACGTACTCATCGCGATATTGTACGCTTTTATTGTTGGCTCTACCGCTATATTGCTCGTCTATGACATCCAGTTCGATCCGATGTGGGCGAGTCTCTTCGGCTTCTTCCCATTGATTATTGCCTACGCTGTGGTGCGCTACCAGCTTCTCGAGGTGCGATTCATTATTCAACGCGCGTTCATCTACGGTCTGACACTTGCTGTTTTGGTCGGATTCATCAGTTTTTCCAATGCACTCACATATTTCCTGCAATCGATTATTCCTGGTTTCCCGATATGGGCTGTGCCGCTCGCATCGTCAATCATTGGGGTGTTCATCGGTGTGTTTTTCTGGAACAAACTTCGTGAGAGCGACCTTCTCAAGTATGAGTTCATCACCATCATTGCCCACAAATTCCGTACTCCACTTACACAAGCAAAGTGGACACTAGAAGAGATGATCGCTGTTGAAGATAACTCGGAGAAGAAAGCATCTCTTTCAAACCTGCATGATTCGAGCAACAAGCTCATTGATTTGACAGGAGCACTTGTGGAGCTGACCGATACAGACCGAGGAGGTGGAGGTCAGTATACCTTCGAAACAATGGAAGTGTGCCCGCTCGTTCAAGGTATGGTCTCGACATTCAAACCCGCTTTCGATGACAAGCATATACTCTTGACGCTGGTTTGCGGTTCACCAGGGATTCAGGCACATATAGACAAAAAGCGTATGCAGTTCGTTATTCAGACCCTGCTTGAGAATGCCGCTGCATACACACCCGAAGGCGGCAAAGTGACTGTGCACGTTTTCGTTGCTGGGTCCAAGGCTCACATTGCTGTTACCGATAGTGGTATCGGTATCGCACGAGAAGATATGTCTCGCGTCTTCTCCAAATTCTATCGCACCAAGTTGGCAAAAAGCGTCGATACGGAAGGTTTTGGTGTTGGGCTCTATCTCGCTCAGTCTATTGCTCGACGCCATGGCGGAAAGATTGAGATATCGTCTGAGGGTGAAGGGAAGGGCTCTACATTCAGTGTTGTGTTGCCAGCAATATTGAAATAATAAAATAAAAAACCGAGATACATCTCGGTTGGTTGGATTAGTCGCTCATATCAAGGCCGCCGCTTCCTCCCGCTTGAGGCGCGCCGTCATTTGAGCGGTGAGATCCTTACCGAATTTTTCCAAGGTCGTTTCGCGCACGAGCTTGAGGAAAAAAACGTTTTCTCCAGCTTTGACGATGCTTTGCAGTGCTCCGCCGAACAGGAAGAATGCGGTGTTGGGGTACAATGGCAGGAGACGCTCAATCATCCTTGGGCCAGCGAGAAACCCGTCCGCACATCTGTCGATCGACATGTCGGCCGGAACTCGGTTGTAGTACAGATCGAAAACGACAGCTGACAGACCCTCGATTTTCCCGGCGAAGAGGTCATTTGACCCGATACCGATGTTTACCGATTGGCAATCGAACATCTCGAGAGCGTCCAAATAATATACATGATAGCGAAGATGGGCACCGACAATCAGAATACGGGGTTTAGTAAGAACAGGATTCACAGGGACCTTTCGTTTTGTGGTTTAGAAGTCTGGATATTATATTGACTCTAATATCCTATTTTGTCAATATTTTTACGATGTCTGTATCAGTACCGGAAACTTCTTCGCCACTCGCCAATGTCTTCATTTTGAGCGTACCTGTGCCTGTCTCTTCATCACCAATACAAATGATCCGGAGAATTCCGCGCTTGTCTGCATTCTTGATTTGATCACCTACTTTCTTGTTCGAAAGATCTACAGCAACTTTGATACCCTGGTTGCGGAGTGACTGCGCGAGCTCGAGTGCATACGGGGTATTCTGGTCTCCAACTACGATGAGAGCCAGATCGGCCGGAGATTCATTCTTGGGAAGGGTTCCGTATGTCTCCATGAGGTCACGAGCGATGACGTCACCAGCGCCAAAACCAACGGCAGAAACTTTGTCATTGCCGAAGAGGGAAAGCAGGTCATCATATCGTCCTCCTCCAAATACTGAGCGACGGTTGACGGGGTTCAAGTCATATATCTCGAAGACGATGCCGGTATAGTAGTCGAAGCCGCGCATCAATGTCTGATCGAAACGGGCATTGGTGATTCCGAGGCGTTCGAGGCCAGCAATGACGGCACGAATCTCCTTGAGTCCAACATGTTCTTCTTTTGTCTGCTGGAGATTGGTGGTGAATTCCTCGAAGTTCTTGCTATTGAGCAGTGTAAGGAATGCCTTTGTTTTGTCACCGAGCACTTCTGTAGCGGCCGCTTCAAACCATTCTTGTTTGACCTTGTCTTTCTTGTCTATGAGCTTGGCGATCGTTTGTGCGGTAGTTTCATCCAGCCCGAATACATCTCTGGTGACGTAGTTCATCAGCTTTCTGTTATTGATACGGATTTCAAAGTCGGTATCCTTGAGTCCGTACGCCTTCATGATGTCATAGGCGATGTTGATGGTTTCGATCTCCGCAGAAATAGAATCGACGCCGAAGATATCAACATTGAGCTGCCAATGTTCACGTACGCGACCACGCTGAGGTTGCTCATAGCGGAAGAGGTTAGGTATGGAATACCAACGGAGAGGGAAGGTGAGTTCGCGCTTACGGGCTGCCACCATACGCGCGAGTGTCGGAGTCATCTCGGGGCGGAGCGTCACTTGGCGCTCGCCGCGATCCTGGAAGGTATAAGTTTGCTGGCTGACGATCTCTTCGCCGGACTTTGCCTGATAGAGCTCTGCTGGTTCCAACACAGACGCTCCGTATTCTTCGTATCCATACTTCTCGACGGTCTTCCTCCAGATGTCGAAAATGTACTTCTCGACGGCCATTTCGGCAGGGAAGAAGTCGCGGACTCCCTTGTAGGAGTCTGTTGATAGTTTTTTGGCGTCTTTTGACATGGGGATATTGTAGCAAAGGAGGGGTGTTATTGACAAATGATAATAAAAATGCTATAAATTTTTTAGCAAAACAAACAAAGGACATCAAAAAATGAATATGCACATCGTCGTGTATGTGTTTGCAGGTATTTTCCTATTTGGACTTGCTGCTTGTGGGGTAACAATGCTCTGTATGTGGATCGTGGCTCGAAATCAGCTTGAAGAGTACAAGCTTCATTGGAAGAACATTCAGACTGTTTCGGTCCACACATATAAACCACGTAATTCCGTCGTTCCATACAGAGGTTGGCTCGTGTTGACAAAAGGCTATAACGTGGCTGCGAGTCACAACATCCCTCTGATTTTGAGCGTGGGAAATACTGTACCAGGGGAATTACGAACGGAAGCTGAGATGTACCGTGATGCCTTGGTCAACAGGTTTGGCCCAAATCATGGAGTCCAAGTTATCGTTGCACGAAACCGGTCGGTGCGAGAAACCTTCGGTGAAGTCAAAGAGACTCAGAAGGAAATCTGGCGGCTAGGTTCTTCCAAACATGCAGTCATAGGTTTGGCACCCCATATTGCACGGATATGTCTCTTGTGGCGAAGAGCAACAAAAGCCATACCAGAGCCAAAACGAGCAGACATCCTGTTTGTACCGGTCAGTAAAGGACCGTTGCGTTATTGGTTCTGGGAAGCCGCGATGCTCTGGATGCATTTCATCGCTCCTCCTGAGTCTCGATTGCAAAATTGGCTCCTTGATCTTGTGGGTAGAAAAGGTTGAAGATTTTTTTTGGTTAATCCCGAATGTCTCACTTTGTGAGATGCTCGGGATTTTTATATGAATGAGGACTTGACTTTTTATCAATTATAGTATATAGTGCTGACGTTACACATTTAAGAGCCTATATCCTTGATTGTGCGGCTTTACAAGGCCGCATGGGAGGGATATGCTGAAACCATATGACCAATATCAACACTACGACATCTAAATACATCGTCCTCGCAAGCATGACGTTCGCGTTCATGCTCGGCGCGGTCTCTGTCGCACCGGCACAAGCCGAGGCGTGTATCAAGGCGCTCGGATTTCTCGATCCGTTCTGTGTGATCAGTGGCAATACCGATCTTCCTCAGTTGCCAGGTCTTCCTGACTTCGACGATGATGATTCGTATCCTCAGACAGTCAACAACACGTATACCAATACGAACAGCAATAACGTCAATAGCAACATCAACAGCCCAGGCGCCGTCGTCGCCGTTGGAACTGTCGGGTACAATACCCCGGTCTACAACTACGATAACGACTACGATTACGACTATAACAACCAGGGACCACTTCAGGTCTCATGTTACCCGATGCCACTCACGATCGATGAGGGAGAGCGCGTCACGTGGCAGGCTCAGGCATACGGAGGCAATGGTTCGTACCATTTCTCATGGGACGGTAACGATGGATTGTCTGGCACAGGCCAGTCAGTTTCCAAGCGCTATACCAGCGATGGTTACAAGAATGCAACCGTGACCGTCAGGTCTGGAAGCAAGACTGTCTCACGAAACTGTGACGGATCCGTTCATGTTCGCCCAGACAGAGACTATGACTATGATAACGACTACGATTACGATAATGACTACAATCGATATCCATTGTCTGTTTCTTGTTCTGCAAATGTAACCGGTTCTAATGTCGGCAGCTCAGTTCGTTGGACAGCATTTGCTTCGGGTGGTAGCGGTTCATACTCATATACCTGGAATGGTACTGACAACCTCTATGGTAATTCTCAGACCGTCTATCGTACCTACAACAATGCTGGATACAAACAGGCTTCGGTCACAGTTTATTCTGGTGGTAGGTCTGTATCTCAGAATTGTGGTTCCATCAATGTCGGTGGATACTATGTCACACCGTATCCTACATATCCGCAAAATAACAATAGCGGTCTCGATATCGCATGTTACTCAAATCCTCGCAGCGTTGCAGTCAATCAGCCTGCAAGCTGGACCACAGAAGTCACCGGTGGCATCACTCCGTACACCTACATCTGGAGCGGTAGCGATGATCTCTCGGGCAACACAAGCACAGTTACCAAATACTATGGTTCTGCAGGGAACAAGACTGCTATCATCACGGTCAAGTCCGCTGATGGTCGTTCTGAGACCCGCGCATGTAGCACGAGCGTCACGGTCTATTCTCCTTCATCAGGCACAACAGTGAAGCCTGCGCCAGTTCCGACCGATGATGACAATGGTCTCTCGGCCGCAGCCCTCTTCTCACTCAAGAATGTTCCATGGGGTTGGGTGGCCATCCTGATCATCCTCGTCCTCTTTGGTACCGTGGTATATCTTCTCTTCAACAGGCCGAAGATATAAGGCTTAGACGGGTGCGAGCCTCCAAATATAGAAATGTTACAAAAACCCCCTGAAATAGGGGGTTTTTGGTATGGGAAAGGGGCCTCTATAGAGCGGTTGTGGCGGCTTGAGTATACTTGACAAATTAGTATATAATGTGGTATACTATACAAAGATACGATGACATATCGGATCTGCAGGCATCCACAAGGGATATCTGAATACTTTGAAAAATCAACACTCAACCCAGAAAGACAGTTATTCATGAAAACGATTAGAACGACAGCCGATTTCATCGGCGATGACTTCGAAACCGCATATGCGCACGCATTCGGTGGAACGGTCAACGGCGGATTCAATGATCACGGCAAAGATGTCGTGGTTCCTGGATTCGGTGGCGTGCAGGTGAAAGCCTCCGTCACAGGCGCGAAGGAGTTCCTCAAGAACTCATTGCAGCGCAAACAGTTCATCCCGCTCTGCGTCGGCGAACCCGGTGCGAAAGCGGAGATGATCCAGTCCTTGAAGGAGTTCGGTGCTTGGTTCGGGATGGAAATCCCAAATCGTAACCAGCTTCTCGCAGGTGTCGCCCAGGTTCGGACGATGCTCCAAGGAGAAAGGTCGTATGTCCGAGCCTAAGAAGCAGAAATACGATCAACTCCTCCAGGACCTCATCGATGCGATCAAGGCTCGAGATGGAGACGAGAGGCTCAGCCTGCTCCACGCACAGCTCAAAGAGCGAATCAGGGAAGGGACTCATCGTGAGGCGATCGTGCAAATGCTCGCCACAGATACCCTCCTGAACCGCACACGGTTCCTGTGCTTGTACCCGGGACTCATTGTTCCTTATTTACACCGCATCAAGCGGCCAAAAACGTGATCCCAGCCGCGCTCATCGCAAGATGAGCGCGGCTTTACGTTTACTTGACATTATGGCATTAAATATGCTATAATATACACAGATATGATGGTCTGAAATACGGCGCCATATCTACGGGTTGAACACACACAACGCCCGAATCTTTGAAAACAGAAAATTGGTATGAAGAATAAGATCTCTCAATGGGCAGTGAACTTGGCTGTGAATAGCAGTTTCGTTCATATCGCCCTGCACATCCGTCTAGTATGTCGTGGCGCGGAAAGTTCGCCATCCGCATTCAAGGGTATCCTCCGGGAGTTTCATCCCAAAAGGACGCGCCTCTACTGAACAACATCAACAATCAACAGAAAGAATAAATATGAGTGGAAGGTTTTACAGTAACAGTGGCGAGACAGGCCACATAGCTGAAGAGGAATTCCTCGGCACCTGTCGGGTATGCTGGGATGGCAAGGGGTATGTCAATTATCGTGATGCTATGAATATGGCGCGCGACAATCAAACCGACAACCCTTCTGCCCCGCGTCTCTCGGGAGCGCGTATGCTTCACGGTGCGGTTGCGCGCGAGCTCAAGATTGCTGATAGCAAGCAGCTCAAGCTGTATACCGCTGTCGGTACTCCGCTCGACCTCATACATGGGGTCGATGCCTGGTTCGAGTTCGAGGGCATCGTGATCACGATCGACGTGACGATGAAGGAGCAGAAGGACCGAGCGAAGGCGAATGTGGTCGTGCATCTCCAAGATGTAGCGAACGACTTCGAATTTTCGGCAAAGGATATCGCCGATGCCTTCCATTGGATGAAGCAGCCGGCTATTACTGCTCCGCCGCTTACCTTCGGAAAGGAGAGGAAGTCGTATGTTCCTGTTTCGATGTGAGGCATGCCCTGAATACGAGGTGAAGGAAGATCACTTCAAGCAGTTCATTACCCCGGACATGCTGGCAAAGCTGGAGAGGAAGTATGGTCCCGACAAGGACGCCATCCTCCACTTCCGTGCGAAATGCCCGCGCTGTGCTCCGGGAAAACAGTCTAGCCACGCAGACCTCAAGTTGCGAAAACGAAAGGAGGTCCCCGCAAAAACTAACTGACATCACAAAGGCCCTTGCTGCGAAGCAAGGGCCTTTACTATTGTGGAGATATTTTGAGGGTCGCTATTTTCTTTCTTTGATATCGGCTTCGAGCGTTTTCAATACTTCATCGATCGAAACTTGTCCGACCTGGCCTTTATCCCTACTTTCCAAGGTAACTTTCCCGGCCGCGATATCCTTGTCTCCGAGAATGATGGTATATGGTACACGCTCATTTTTTGCATTCCTGATCTTCTTGCCGAAGCCGTCGTTCGAGAGATCAATCTCGGAACGGATCATGAGAGCTCGGAGGGCGTTGTGGACTTTTTGCGCCTCCTCAAAATGTGCCTCGAGCACAGGAATGACTTTGATTTGCACAGGCGCGAGCCAGAGTGGGAAGTTGCCCCCATAGTGCTCGATGAGGAAACCAATGAAGCGTTCATGAGTGCCGAGCGGTGCACGATGGATACAGAGCGGTGTCTTGAGACCGCCATCCTTGTCGGTATAGGTGAGGCCGAAGCGGGCTGGTACAGCGAAGTCGACTTGATTTGTTGCTAAGGTGAATTCACGGCCGATTGCAGACCAGACCTGTACATCGATCTTGGGGCCGTAGAAGGCGGCTTCATTGGGTACTTCGATGTAGGGGATCTTGGAGTCGATGAGCACCTTCCTGACCATGTCCTCAGTCTTTTTCCAGAGCTCTGGTTCGTTGACGAACTTCTCTCCAAGCCTCTTGGGATCATGAGTGGAGAAGCGCATGACATATTTGTCCACGCCGAATATCTTGAAGTATTTGAGATACATCTCATTCACTGCACGGAATTCATCAGCGAACTGTTCCTCGGTGCAGTAAATATGCGCATCGTTCATCTGAAGAGTTCGTACACGCATGAGACCGAAGAGCTCACCGGATTTCTCATGGCGATAGCAGGTGCCGTACTCTGCCAGCCTGAGCGGAAGGTCTCGGTAGCTCTTAGGGCGAGCCGCATAGATCTTGTGGTGGTGCGGGCAGTTCATTGCCTTGAGATAATACTTGCCGCCCTCGTATTCCATCGGAGGGTACATAGAATCCTCATAGTAGGGTAGATGGCCGCTGGTTTTGTAGAGAGCCTCCTTGGCGAGATGTGGCGAGCGTACACGGACATAGTCCATCTTGAATTCTGTCTCCTTGGCGAGTTTCTCGAGTTCTTCTATGAGAGCGCCACCATTTGGCAGCCAGAGGGGAAGTCCAGGACCTACATCATCGTCGAACTCGAAGATATCCATTTCCTTGCCGATTTTGCGATGATCGCGTTTCTCGGCTTCTTTCATCATGGTGAGGTGACCCTCGAGCTCATCCTTGGTCGCGAACGCGAGTCCGTAGATGCGGGTGAGCTGAGGATTCTTCTCGTCACCGCGCCAATATGCGCCCGCGATCTTGGAGAGTTTGAAGCAGTCTGAAGGAATCTCTTTTGCTGGACTCTCGATATGTCCACCACGGCAAAGATCAGTGAACTTGCCCATAGTATAGAAGGTGATCTTTTCACCCTTCTCGGCGATTTCATTGATGAGTTCGAGCTTGAATGGATTGGCCTCAAAATGTTTCAAAGCGTCTTCCTTGGAGACTTCTTTGTGCTCGACCGTCTTCCATGAAGGGAGAAGTTTGCGCATCTTCTTCTCGATATCCTTGAGATCAGTCTCAGCGATCGGGGTCGAGAATTGGAAGTCATAGTAGAAGCCGTTGTCGATGGCGGGACCGATGGTCGGCTTTGCATCTGGATATTGCTCGAGTACTGCGGCTGCCAAGAGGTGGGCAAGCGTGTGGCGGAGATGGGGGAGGTGGTCTGGGTTCATGGTGATGGGATTTGATAAGGCTTTGCTAATAAAATGCGCCCGAGTATATGCATGAAAATTCACGCACATACTCGGGCGGAGAACATCGTTCCTCGCGGTTCCACCGAGTTTTCCACTATTAAGCGGACACTCATTTGATACAGATTGGGTTCAAAGACTCGAGGCTCCTCTGAGCGCCCGATCACAGGTGGTAACTGTGACGACTTCTGCATAGGGAATGATACTAAATGGGGAGCGGGAAGGCAACTGACACGCAAAAGCTGTTGAAAGTGGGGTGCGATGCATTTTGTAAATACGCTTAAACCCTAGTAGACTATACCCATGACCACTCTCCTTATCATCCTCGTGATCGTCGCCATCCTCGCCAATGTTGTGCTTGGCGTTCTTTTTTTGCGCAAGAAAGCCGCTCCGGAGGCTCCCAAGGACGACACCGGCCTCAAGCTCATCCTCGAGCAAATCAACGAGATGTCTCGTACTGTGGATCGTAAAGTGGGGGATCTGACCAAGGATCTCACGCGCACGGTCGACAGTAAGGTTGGTGACCTCACCAAGACCGTGGATAGTAAGATCAATGAGTCGTCCAAGAATATGCAGGAGTCTATGCGCTCCCAGCTCTCTGAGTCGTCCAAGCTCATCCGCGAAGTAACTCAAGGTCTCACCAAGCTCGATGAGACCAACAAGCAGGTGGTGTCTTTTGCGGATCAGCTCCAGAATCTCCAGGACATCCTCAAGAATCCAAAACATCGTGGGATCCTCGGAGAGTACTATCTCGAGACGCTTCTCAAGAATGTGTTGGCACCGGGTCAGTATCAGATGCAGTATGCCTTCAAGAATGGGGAGATCGTCGATGCGGCCGTCTTCGTGAAAGACAAGGTTATTCCGATCGATTCCAAGTTCTCTCTCGAAAACTACAACAAACTGGTCGAAGAGAAGAATCCTGCCGAACGCGACAAGCTCGAGAAGGCATTTGTCGGAGATCTCAAGATCCGTATCCAGGAAACATCCAAGTATATCCGTCCAGCAGAAAACACGATGGATTTTGCATTCATGTTCATACCTCACGAGGCTATCTACTATGATCTTTTGGTTAACAAGATTGGTGCATCTCTCGAGGAGACCGACAACCTCATCCAGCGCGCGGCGAGCAAGTATAAGGTGATCATCGTATCGCCGACCTCATTCCTTGCATATCTACAGACAGTGCTCCAAGGACTCAAGGCGATGGTCATCGAGGAGACAGCAAAGGATATCGTCAAACATGTGGGCCAGCTCGGCACGCACCTCAAGAAGTATGAGGAATATCATGTGAAGCTTGGTACCTCGCTCTCAACCGTGGTCAATCACTACAACAATTCCGGCAAGGAACTCAAGAAGGTAGACAAAGATGTTTTGCGCATTACGGGCGAGACACCGGGTATAGAGGTAGCGATGCTCGAGAAGCCTGAGGGTGGGGATGAGGCGTAGGTAAGTTGAGGTATATAAAAAGCGCTTGAGGAATTCCTCAAGCGCTGGTTGTTTTGTATCGGTTATTCAACTACCACATCCTCCGCCTCCACATCCACCTCCTCCGCCACATGATGCGGAACTACATGACGATGAGGTAGTACCACAAGCTGCGATAGTGGTTCCACATCCTGAACCACCATCAGAAGAGGATTTCTTCTTGGATTTCTGCTCAACTTTCGAAGAGTAGATTGTCCGAGGAATTTCCTTTGCTGTAGGCACAGCTGCTGCGGCGAGTGTGATCGGTGCCGGTGCCGTCGATGCTACTGGTACGCTTGAGGGTGGTGTTCTCAGCTCGATTTTGGGCGAGGCATAGTAGCTCGGGGTCGACGATCCCGATAGTATTGCGGATATGATGAGTGCGACGATCACGATGACTACCATGATCACGATGATCAGTATAGCGCTTCCCGCTCCACTGTCTGTTGAGGTTTCCTGTTCAGGTGCCTGTGTAGCTGAAACCTCCTGGTTCCCAACTATCGATCCTTGTATCGTTTTGTCGTTTGGATGTTTCGAATGCCAGTCCTCAATTCGTGCGAACAGTACATCGAGCGTGTTGTTGAATGCTAGGAATGGCTGGTCTGGTAGACGAGCCATCATGTATTCATGCTTGATCGATATGACGGCGTCGTCGGGTATGATCCTGACGATGCCCCATCCAGTCATGATACGGCAATAGTGCTGCATGTCATGACTGTTGGTGCCGACGGATCCTGCGATGACGAGGAGCAGGCCGTTGTGCGTGCTCCGGTTACCGAGTTTCCATTGGTGATACAGATCTTCGGCATAGGCCGATGCGGTCGGATAGGGGGCCGTATCGACCACCGTCACGAGTCTGATCTGCATTGACGTCTTATCCATGAATGCCTGCACGCGCGCATCGAGGTGATCCCGTTGCTTCGTACTGAGCATTTCTGCCTGGTCGAGCGTGGGCCGCTCGGGGAAGTCGGGCAAGCTTGCCGAACTCCCATTCCAAGTGTTTGCGAGCATGAGTATGGCCACAAGGGCTGCGCATGCAGTAGTCGTAATTTTCATCGGTGAGCCTTTCTCTTGGTGAGTCTGGTTATGGTTTCGAGCATGAGTACGGCAAGGGAAGAGATGACGGGGAAGTCTTCCTTCCTGATAATGACGTGCTCTCGCACATCGACTCGCATGAACTCGCGTTTGAAGCGGATCTCATGTGATGGCCAGATATCGGCGGGTGGAGGGTGGTGGAAGAAGCGTTCATAGGAGGATTTGGTTTTTGCGTACCAGTCCTCAAATTTATCGCTCTCTTTTCTGCCACCCTTGCTCGGTCCATGATGCAGTGGTCGGCCGAGGATATTGGGACAGAAATTGCCCCAGTACTCTTCGGTGTAGATCATATGCAAGTGCCATGCTTGGTCCACTTCGTCCGAGGGTGTCACAGGATGTCCGGCGACGACACTCAGGAACGTGAATCGTTTGTATTCCTCGAGTGCACGTAGAGCGTACTCGTGAGTCCATCCATTGTCGGAGGCGAGCCTCCGAGAGAATGGTGAAGGGGATGATGGGTCATCCAATACATAATTCTGGACCCTTTGTAGGAGTCCCGAGATGTCGAATGATTCGGTATTCATTTTTCAATGGGTTGAATTTTGAAAGGTTTATCCGGTAAAACGATAGCATTTAAATGGCGCTATGTCAATATATCTATGATCTCTAAGACACTGCGTTCTCTAGCGTCAGCATGTTACAATCTGTCGCATATGAAGAAGTCAGCCATATATGTCGGCAGGTTCAATCCCGTTCACAACGGTCATGTGATTGTTGTGCGCCAGATGATAGAGAGATATGGTCTCGACAACTGCTTCTTGGTGATCGGAAGCTCAAATGCACCATTTTCGCTCCGTCATTTTTTCTCATATCACGAGCGCAAGCAATTCATCCAGAAATTATTTCCTGGCATCAAACTTGTCGGTTTACCTGACTATCACAATGACGGGGAATGGCTTGCTGCGCTCGACGATATTATCCGTGTCGCAGGTATGGATCCCGCTCAAGTAACTTTCTTTGGAGGCTGTGAGGAAGACATCCGCTTTTTTCTCGATGACGGCAGAGACTGCACTATACTCAATAGATTTGATGGTACATCTGTGAAGACCTCGGCTACCGAAGTACGCGATTGTCTCATTGCTGGTAGGCCGCTTGAAGGGTTGATAGACCAAACTATACTGCCGGAATTACAGAGCCTGTTCAAGGAGAAGTGGGAGAAATTCAAAAAGATATAGGATAGCGCAAAGGGTGGGTAGCTGTTGACTATCGTATATAAATGTGATATACATGTTTGCAAGAAAGGCACATTTACATGAGCAACACATATGTTTGCAACGGAAACCAGTTCAAACTCCATGGCTATTCGCATATCGATTCGCCCGAAGTCTCGATCTTTGGCGGGTCCGCATTGTTCCAGCGTTGGATTGATTCGATCCATCCCGACATAACCATCAAGTCGGTGACTATGGTCTCGGTCGACTTCAAGGCCGATAACAAACCGATCTTCGCAAAACTGTCGGTGGAAGCACACGGCAAAGATGGCAAACGAATCTTGCCAGATGTTGTATTCCTGAGGGGTGATTCGGTGGCGATCCTCCCGATATTGACTATCTTGGGCTCGGATGAGAAGTTTGTCATCCTTACCAGTCAAGTACGGTTGCCAGTCGGTGATCCTGAGTTGGTTGAGATTCCCGCGGGTATGCTCGACCAAAGCAGCAACTTCATCGGTGTCGCGGCCAGAGAATTCGAAGAGGAGGTCGGCATGAGATTGGATCCTGCAGAGCTCATTCCGCTCACTCCTGATCCGGTGGGATGCACGCAGCTGATCCCTTTCGAAAAACCGATTGCACTCTCACCTGGAGCATGCGATGAGGGTATGCGGTTCTTCCTCTTTCGCAAAGAGGTTTCTGGAGATGTGATCAAAGAATTGCAGGGCAAGTTGACGGGTAACAAGGATGAGGGCGAGATGATCTGCCTACTGATCCTTCCGCTTGAACAGGTGCCGTACCGCACTCGTGATGGGAAATTCTTCATCGCGTATGCGCTTGCCAAATTGCAAGGCTTGTTCTGAATATGCTCGGTTCCTTCAAGGTCTTCTTCGGAAGGCCTTTTTATTTTGTTACCCGGTAATAAAAAACCGCATACTTTCGCATGCGGTGTGTCCATCACTTCTTTTTCTTACGACAATTCGCTTTGATTTTCGGAGGGACGATATGCATTTTCAAGATGCGGTCGCTGTCCTTCGCGAAGAAGCGGATGTACGGAGTTTGGAAATACAGGCCGTAGAGATCCGAATCATCGAAGTGCATCGTCATCCGATGGACTTTGCAATAGATCGCCTTGGTTTCATCCCACAAATGCCGGTCGATATGAGGGTTGTCGGCATCCGCCCAAACTACCTTCGTGCCGATTGTCATATGATGATTGGTAATCGAGAAGAAGTGGGTGAAGGGTATCCGGAGCCTCTTGAGCGTCGGACGCTCCCGTTCCCAGGTTGCCCCAGTGATAATGTGCACTTCACAGCCACTGGCGATGAGCGCGGCCATCATTTTGCGGAATCCCACGGGGTTGGTGTCGACCACTCCGTGCAGATCGAATCCGAATCGTACTGTCGACCTTCTCCGGTTGCGCCACTTGGGGTGTACGTATGTAGGAAGAGGACAGTCGATGCTCGCCTTAGTGTGCATGCAGGACGTCCTTTTGGATGAGCCCCCAGACAGTCTGGGTGGCGTCTATGTTCGCTTCAGGGCGATCGATGGTGTTCGTCATGAAGAGTCCGCCGTCGAATGTTGACTTGGTCAGCTCGATGCCGGCCGGATTGACCCCGTGGGTGACGAGCGCCGCCACCTTCTTGGCGCCGCTTCGCTTCGCTTCTGTGAGGAAGCGCTGCAGCGTCATGCCGGTGCTCAGGAGATCGTCGACTACGGCGACGATCTTGCCACTGACTTGGTCGCGGAACATGTCGTCGCTTTTGACTTCGACTTCGAACGAGTTGGTCCGCGTCTTGGTCGTTCCCGACTTGATCCTGGTACGGCGCCTCGATCCAGCGTCAGGCGTCATGAACACTATTCCTGGATGGGAGAGTTGAGCGTATTGCATGAGATTTTCCGTCATGCTGACGTTTTCGATGGGCAAGCTCCGTGTCCAGGATTCGCCTGCGAAATGAGCATCGATGACACTGAACGAACTCGCACCTTTGTCTATGAGCGTGCGAAGGAGCTCGCGCGCTGCGTTCAATTCGCCGTCATAGTAGCTGTTGTCTTGTCGGGCGTACGGGAACGAGGCGAATACGATGTGAATTTTCCCCAATGCGTTTTTGTGTCCCCTGATGATGTCGAGCATCATGTAGAGCTCGATCAGGCCGTCATTGGGATTGGGATACCCGCTGTGCACGATCGTGATGTTCCCGACATCCTTGAGGTGTGGCAGTCGGAGATAGATCTCTCCGTCGGGGAAGTTGAACTTACCTTCCTTGTTGGGCGTTGGCTTCACGATGCGCGTCCCGGCAGGAAGCAATTCGGCGAGGCCGAGGCTGTTTCCCATGAGATGGCGAGCATGCTGAGTATGGGTGACTAAGTGAGTTTTTTTCATATGTTGCTGTAAATGAACCGAAGTCGGCTGTTGTTTTGGGCCGCATGAACTGATAGAGACCCTACTACAAAATATAGGTTATGTCAATATCCTGGGGAGTGGGTTCAGACATGGTATTGACATATGATAAATATCATAGTAGTGTATAAATTAGCTTTATTGTAAAAGAGGAATAACAGCACAACCAAAAGGAAATTCGAATATGGTCTTCAATATCAACGTACCCGACACTGTCGAAGTCGTGCAGGATCGCATCGCTGCCCTGAGAAAGAAGGGGAAGATCACCGTCGGTCTTGCCTCGGGATGTTTCGATCTGGTGCACTTCTACCATTTCAGCTTTTTCATCCGCTGCCGACAGAATTGTGACATTCTCATCGTGGGGGTCGATTCCGACGAACTGGTTCGACAGATCAAGGGCCCGACCAGGCCTATCGTGCCAGATTTCCACCGGGTCATCATGGTGGATGCGCTCAGACCGGTTACATTCGCTTTCGTCATGAATGGCTTGGACGACTTCGGCAAGGCCGCCAAGATCTTCAAGCCCGACGTCATCTTCAAGAATGACGCATTCATGGGTAAAGAGGCGGACATTGTTGGCAAGAAGCATGCGAAGAAGGTCATGATCCTCCACGATCAGATCGATCACTCGTCGACATCGGCTATTATCGCCAGTCTCGCGGGACGTGCTCAAAAATAAAAACAGCCCCAACCGAATGGTTGGGGCTTCTTACTTGATCAGATTTGATGGAGGGCTATTTCCAAGGCATTCACGAGAGTTGCCTCGCGACGCACTTTTCCATTGCTCAGTATCCAGTGAGGATCAGTAGCGTCTCCGCCGAAGCGTTCTTGAATCACTGATCCCACGGTGCATTTGTCGAAGCCACGTGTTTGGGCTGTGAGCACGCATTCTTCGGGGAAGCGTATGCCAGGAGATGAGCTCACTATCTCTCGACAGTCGGGTGTCAGGATGACGATGATCGCGATGTCGAGCGTGATCGGCATTTTTTCGTTGAAGCGCATGATGCCACTTTCAATGCCGATGGCGATGGCTTCGGGGTCCGCTTTTTGTGCGGCAGAAGCCCGTGCGAATGCGCCTGCGTACGTCTCATCCCATCCGACTGGTTGTTCGTTCTGTCCCGATGCAGTCTTCAGTCCAGTGACGGTTGTCTCTAGACCGACCTGTTTACAGGCTTTGCGTACCGCTTCGAGCTTGTGGATACTGTTCGATCCGAGGAGTATCTCTGGGGTCATGGTTCCTTTCAGTGTGCAGGGTTTTACCTAAAATGATACTACTACATAATATTCAGTATGTCAATACCTGGGCTGCTCATTCTAGGCATTAAAAAGACGGACATGTGAATGTCCGTCGTGTAGTGTTCGATCAATCAGTACTTGCAGGCCGTTTGGGCGTGCTCGGTATTCTGATATCCGAAGACGCGCATGTAGCGTTCAACGTCCTCCTTCTTGCCCATTGCTTTGGCCGGGTTGTTCGAGAGCTTGACCAGGCCGATTCCGTTGACGCTCTGGGCCTTGATGACCAGTGATAGAGGCTTGAGGCCCAGATCATTGGTCAGGTTTGTGCCCCAGCCGAAGCTGGTCATAAGGCGCCCGCGGAAGTGCTTTTCGATCTTGAGCATAGTCTCGAGCTCGAGGCCGTCGCTCGGGACCATCATCTTCTTGCGCGGCTCGACCTTGATGGCTTCGTATGCCCTGATCCACTGCTCGCCTTCGGCGATCGGATCGCCCGAATCCTGACGGAAGCCTTTCCAGGTCCGCAGCATCTCAGGCGAGATGATCTTGAGGAACGATTCTGTCCCGAAGGTATCGGGAAGGAATATGGATAGAGGCTCGCCATATTGGCGCCACCAGGTCTCGAGCATGTAGTTCTGCGAATCGAGAAGCAGTCGGTCAGTCGCCTGCATGAGCCCGGCGATCACCATCTGCAACTCGTGGGCGTTGGTACCCATCGGGAGCAGTCCATATTTCTGCGCGAGGAAGGTGTTCGAAGTGCCGCGGAATTGCTCCGGAGGGAGCTCTTCTGCGAGCGCTGCGACCACATATTCCTGCCAGTCGCGACTGAAGCGCCGCCGGGTGCCGAATTCGCTGAACGTGATCTGAGGATTCTGCTTGAGGATCTTGATCTTCTCCGCGAGCCGTTTCTTGCCTTCGGCGAGAACGACATCCTTGTTGAATGCCGTGTAGCCTTTGAGCATGTTGCGGAAGTAGAGTTCATTGATGATCTCAAGCCCGTAGATCTCCCAGGGCGACGAGTCGCACCAGTCGCCAGAGAAGGTGAGGATGATGTCATCCCCGCGATACTCCAGTTCGTATTCGGGCGGAGCATATTCCTTCAGGTAGGCGAGATAGGGCTCGAGGAACATCCGCTCCTGGTATTCCCAGGTCCCGCGGAGGTAATGGAGCTCGGTATTGTTGAACCGCAGTGTGCGCACATGGTCGAGCTCTTCGCGCAATTGCGCCTCGGGGATGATCCGCGCGAGCGGAATCGTGAGGGTACGGTTCTTGAGACCGAAGGTCACCTTCGCATACCTGAAGTAGTTGAATATGAACTGTCCCATGGGGAACTTGTAGAAGTCCGTATCCGTCAGGCTATGGATGATTGGTTCGTCAGGGAAGTGCGGCCGGAGCCGTACATGGGTTTGCATAGTTTCCTTTGCGTTGTAGTTGATTGTCAGTGTTCAAATGTATCGTTACTGCTAAAAAATATATTAACATATAATATAGATATGTCAATATATGTATTAAAAAGGCGCGGAATGGGAATTCCGCGCCGTGACTATAAGGATCAATCTTCCAACTCTGCCAACCACATGCTCACCTCTGCGTCAGATGGCATGCGCCACTTGCCACGAGGGGAGAGAGATATCGAGCCGACCTGTGGTCCATCTGTCGCAACCGAGCGTTTCCACTGATTGCCGAAGAACCGTTTGTAGAAGGAGATGAGCCACTTCTTGATGAACTCAGGTTTGTAGTATTGTCCGAAGCCCATCTCTGCCAGGTACAGAATCTTCTGAGGCTCGCTGCCCCAGCGCACGAACTCGTAGAGAAAGAACTCTGCAAGCTCGTACGGGCCAACCTTGTCTTCAGTCACCTGACTGATGGTGCCTGGCGTACTGTGGGTCAGCTCAGGCGAATCCACGAGGTTGAGGACGCCGGCGATAGCTGTGCGCATGGATGTGGGTCCTTCGAATGTGTGCGCCGCATACCCGAGAACGTATTTCACGAGGCCTTTGGGGACTCCGCAATTCACGTTATAGGTCGAGAGATGATCTGCACCGAAAGTGCAGAACCCATTGGCGATCTCCGAGAGGTCACCGGTGCCGATGACGAGCGCACCGATCTGATTTCCTTTTCGAAATAAGGTCAACGTTCGATTGCCAGCCTGAGCATTCTCGTAGGTGACATCTTGTGTCTTTCCATCGTGGCCGATGTTTTTCAAGGTCAGCATTGTTGCTTCTGTGATGTCGATCTCCTCAAAGGAGGTCGCCGACCCCAGTTGCTTCGCCAGGTCACGAGTCTCTTTCGAGGTTCCGGGACCAGGCATGCTGATGGCATGGATATCGCTGAGAGGCCAATTCAATGCCTTGAATGCTTTGATGCAGACCAGATAGGCCAGCAGTGAGTCTTTGCCTCCCGAGAGCCCGAGGACAACTTTCTTGAGGCCGCTATGCTCCAGTCGTTTGATGAGACCATGCACCTGGATGCTGAACACGATCTCACAGATCTCCTTCTGCTTCTCCGGTTTCTCCGAAGTGAACGGATGGATGTTGATCGGACGCAGCAGCAAGTTTTCAGGCAAACAGGATTCCAGGGTGACTGCGATTTTCCGGTATGGAATACCTTTGACCACCCTGGTGTTTTCGCCGAAGCTCTTGGAGACCATGCGATCATGCATGAGCTTCTGAGTGTCGAAGTCTGCCAGGATGAACGTTCCATCTTTCTGGAATAGCTCAGATTCCTGTAGCACGATGTTGTTTTCTGCGATCAGACAGTGTCCGCCGAACACCACATCAGTGGTCGATTCGCCGGGTCCGCACGAGGCATAAATGTAGCCGCAGATGCGTGTAGCAGAATGCATGCGTACCAGATCGCGACGATACTCCGCCTTTCCGACGAGCTCGTTAGAGGCCGATGGGTTGACGATGATCGTCGCTCCTGCGAGGGCGTGGAACGCTCCCGGAGGGATTGTTACCCAAGCATCTTCACAGGTCTCGATGGCGAACGTTGCTCCCTTGAGCGTCTTTGATTTGAACAACATGTTCACGCCGACAGGGATCGTTTTGCCCATGATCTGGATTTCACTCGAGAGCAGGTCATGGCCTGGCCGATACCAGCGCCCCTCTTCGAATTCACCCGACTCGGGCAGATACGATTTTGGGACGAGGCCGAGCAGATAACCGCGGTCTATAACCGCAGTAATATTGACGAGCATGCCGTCGATCTCCATGGGGAGTCCGACGACGAGCACGGCATTCAGTTCATGCGACCAAATGAGGAGTTCTTCTAGACTCTCCTGTGCCTTGCGGAGCAGGAGGTCTTGGTTGACCAGATCACGGATGCTATAGCCAGTGATGCAGAGTTCGGGCATGACGATGAGCTGAGCGCCTTGTAGGCAGGCCAGCGATGCCATCCTCTTGATTTCTTCGTGGTTATATTCGACTCCTGCCACTTTGCAAGCGGGGGATACTGCTGCGACACGGACAAATCCGAAGGTCTTTCTTCTTGTGGTTGGTCTCATTATATGTGTTCCTTTGTGTGGTTCTCAATGTTCGGTTTTCCCTGTAAATCAGGGCCTTTTTGCTGATGCTACTTATACACTATTATGTGTGATATGTCAAATAGAGTATATTGACAAATAATATTATGTATGCTATTATTCAAATTGAACCGATACAATACGAGGGTGCTCATGTAGAACACTCGCGTGTTGGCTAGAACACAAAAATAACATACCTATGACTAAGATCGTATTCCTTGGCGGAACATGCGGAAACAACAATTGGCGTGATGGATTGATCGCTCGGTTGACTGCTCGCGGTGTTTCTGCAGATAGCCTGTTCAACCCCGTGGTCCCTGACTGGAATGAAGCAGCACAACAGCGCGAAGATCAGGCGAAGAAAGATGCTGCCTTCAACTTGTTTTACTTGGGGGATCCGGGCCAAGCCGATAATCGTTGCAGCTTCTACTCGTTGCTCGAGGCGACGATGGGTCTGTATGATCATTCCGAGCGGACGGTTGTCGTTTTCGATACGACCGGCATGCCCAAGCATGTCGAGAAGGCCAACATCAAGGCGTGCAAAGACTTGAAGGCACGCTTTCCGGGGGCGCTGATCTTTGCCACGTTGGCCGAGGCCGAAGAATGGCTTGCTACCAACTTGGTTTGATTTCGGTCAAGCCAAAGAGCGTCTGAGAAATTTCTCAGGCGCTCTTTTTACTGCATTGAAAGATAATTTTTTAGAAGAACCTCCTAAGCTCCGATGGCATCGTTTTCATGAACTTATAGAGTAGGGCAGGGCGCTGTCTTCCACCAGAAGACTTCTTCTTGGTAGCGCGGATCAGATCGAGCTGCAAGAATTTTTTGCGGAAATTGCGTTTGTCCAGCTTCTTACCGAGAACAGTCTCATAGACCGACTGAAGTTGGGAGAGTGAAAATGATTTTGGCAGAAGTGAATACGCGATATTCGTGTACTGGATCTTGTCTTGTACACGCTTGAGTGCATATGAGGCGATCGACTGATGGTCAAAGGCGAGCTTTGGGAGAGCGCTGATAGTAATGAGGGAAGGATTCTCTGTTGCTGCTTCGGTATGAATGTGAATCTGATCACGGGGGACAAGTGCAAAATATGCTACGGACATGATTTGTCCGCGCGGGTCACGATCAAGTGCATCGAAGGTAAAGAGTTGCTCCACATACACTCCGCTCACCCCCGCTTTGTCTGCAAGTACGCGGAGGGCGGTATCTCGAGATGTTTCGCCTTCGTGGATGAATCCTCCGGGTAGGGCAGGGGCGCCCTTGAATGGCTCATGGGCTCTGTTGACGACGAGCATCTTGAGTGCGCCGTCCTCTATGGTGAATATAGCGATATCCACCGTCACTCCGGGATTGAAATATTCTTTTTGGATATTTTTCTCAGGCATATAAGGTTAATTGTAGAGTAAAGGGAAGCATATACCAAATCAGGGGAGAGGCTATTCAAAGACTTGCATCAGAAACCGGGTTGGTATATAGTGTATTTAGAACACTAAGTAGAGCATATCATGTATGTTGGCGGTGTCAAGAAAGTATTTGACATTTCTTGCATTTCGTGATAGCTTCATATTTGGTTTTGGGCCCATGCCAGCAGGCAAAAAGCTCGATTAGAAAAGGGATTTTTGACAATCTCATAGTAATAAAACAACACAACTAGAAAGGACATCTCATGGGAAACCAGTTTGAATCGGCGGCAGGCTCCATCATGGGGACTGACCATCGACAACAGTTCGTATGGAAAAACAACCAGGACGCCCTCGTGGTGCGAGAAGAGGGTGATTGTACCATTGCGGTTGTGTCGGACGGCTGCGGTGAGGGTGCATACAGCGAGCTTGGTGCTCGGCTGACAGCACATCTTACGGTAAATCGTTTGGCACAAATTTTCGCTACTGGTCAGACAGTCACTCCTGCCGTCCTTGATGACCTTCTCGAAGGTCTCAGGATGTCTCTGCTGTTGTCTCTCCAACCGCTAGCTATGGAGATGGAACGAGGTTCACGCGCCAAGGCGGTGCTGGATCACTTCCTCTTCACACTTCTTGCGCTCGTTGTCACTCCGGTGACGACCTACGTGATTGGTATTGGAGATGGGATCTATGCGATCAACGGGGAAGTTGTCCAGATAGGACCCTTCCCGGAAAATAAGCCGCCGTACCTTGCGTATGGTGGCCTACTCAAAAGCACCATCAGTCCGGAACTCGTACGGTTTACCGTTCACAAAACGATACCAACTGCTGAGCTTACCAGTGCCCTCATCGGCACTGATGGCGTAGGTGATCTTGATCGCGCCGCGAGTAAGACGTTGCCTGGGAGAAAGGAGCTTGTGGGTCCGCTGTCCCAATTTTGGGTAGATGACCGATACTTCAAGAATCCCGAAGGTATCCGTCGACGCCTCAACCTCATCAATAACAGTGCCTGCCAGACAGATTGGAAGGCGCGGGAAACAACTGAAGAACATGGACGACTCACGGATGATACGACCCTGGTCGTTGTCCGCCGTCGTCCTCAACCAAAGGCCTAACCATGGATATCATGATTGGTAAACGGAAAGTTCGCGTCGGTTCCCTCAAAGCCATTGGCAAAGGGGGAGAAGCCGATATTCTGGATTTGGGCAGCGGTCTTATACTGAAGCTGTTCAAGACTCCAGATCATCCTGACTATGCGGGCGACTCGCCCGAACTCAAACGCGAACGCAAAGGTGCCGAAATGAGGCTCAAGCAGCATCAACAGAAGCTGCCTGCGTTTCCCAAAGGTTTGCCTGCGCGTGTCGTAACTCCTGTCGAGCTCGCGACCGTAGCGTCCGGGCCTGGTGTAGGTTCGATCTGCGGGTACACGATGAACTTCGTGCCCGGGGCGGAACTGATGATACGGTACAGTCAAAAAGATTCCCGTCTCAAGGGTTTCCCCACACCAACTGTTGTTGCGGGTTTCAAAGACCTGCATGCGACCGTCGGTGGCATACATCGTGCGGGAGTGGTCATCGGCGACTTCAACGACCTCAACGGTCTTGTGAAAGGCGATGCCATACACCTCATTGATGCGGATTCCATGCAATTCGGCCGCTTCTTCTGTACGGTGTTCACGCAGAAATTCGTGGACCCGACGTTGTGCGATCCGAAAGGGGATTCACCGTTACTGGTGAAGCCTCACAACGAGAATTCTGATTGGTATGCATTCGCGGCGCTCCTCATGCAGTCTCTACTCTTTGTCGGCCCATATGGGGGTGTTTACATTCCCAAAGCCGCCAAGGATCGAGTTAATCATGATGCTCGTTCGTTGCATCGGATAACCGTCTTCGATCCCGAAGTGCGCTATCCGAAGCCGGCAGTGCACTGGAGCATCCTCCCGGATGATCTCCTGCAGCAATTCCACAGGGTCTTCAAGAAAGATGAACGCGGGGAATTCCCACGGCGTCTCCTCGATGGCCTTAACTGGCAAGTGTGTCCGAAGTGCTCTCTGGAGCACGCGCGGTTCGCTTGTCCGGTATGTCAGCCGGGAGCTATCGGCGTAGTCAAACAAAGTGTGGAGATACGAGGAACTGTGAAAGCGACAAAAGTGTACATGAATCGGGGCGTAATACTTGCGGCCGTGTTTCAGGGTGGATCACTCCGCTATCTGGAACATGACAACAATCAATATCGTCGCGAAGATGGCACGGTCGTCTTAACGGGAGCGCTCGACGCACGAGTTCGATGCCGGATCTCCGGTGATCGGACTATCATAGCCAAGGAAGCGACAGCCATCATTTTTGATGGGGCGAAACAAAAAGAGCGCCTCACCATCGATATGAACGGCACGCATTCATTGGTAGACAGCAATCAGTCTCATTACTACTTCGGCCGCAACGGACAGATCCTGCGCGATGCCGATATGGGACATGAGCACATGGGTGACATCTTGCAGGGGCAGACCTTGTTCTGGGTGGGGCCAGCCTTCGGGTTTGGCTTTTACTGGGCGGGCAGAATACGAACAGGCTTCGTATTCGACGCCAAACGGAGCGGTATGAACGACAGCGTCAAGCTGCCGCCTATGCCGGGTCAACTCATCGATACGTCCTGTTACTTCTCAAGCGACCGAGCGTGGTTCTTGTGGAGCGCTCAGGAAAATGGTCGCCGAGTAAATCACTGTGTTGTCGTCCGCCCAACCGGAGCTGTCGAAGGACATGCTCAGGCGGAAGACGGTGATGGCAGCTGGCTTGGGACCATCCGTGGTAAGTGTGCAACAGGGAATGTTCTTCTCTGTGCTACTGACCAAGGAATAATCCAGGTCAAGCATGACGGGGCAACTATCGCCGAAGCGAAACGGTATCCGGATACGGAACCTTTCGTCTCAAGCGACGATTCCCTCATTGTCGGGGCCGACGGGCTCTATGTGGTCTCACGAAAGGAGATGACACTTCTCCGGATCACTTGATTGGCGTATGAAAACCAAGCAGAAAAAAAAGGTCGCGCGCAGGTTGCCGGCGCGACCCTTCAGAAAAAGCAAAAAGGCAATTAGTTCCAAACGCAATAAACACAAAAACAAACAGCAAAGAAAGGTACAAAAGAAAGTTATGACAGCTACGGCTACTCCTACTCGGCAATTGCCGATTCCACCTCACTTCGATCCTAAGACCGTTGGTACGGTTCGTCGGGTTGATTACAACGGCCTCGAGCCGGTAGCGCTCAAATGGCGCCAACAGCACCGGATCCCCGTGGCATCGCAAGACGATCGCCATGTGACTCTGCTTATTGTTGACGCTCAGAACACGTTCTGCATCCCCGGCTTCGAATTGTATGTCGGCGGGCAGAGCGGCACAGGTGCCGTTGATGACAATCGCCGGTTGTGTGAATTCATCTATCGTAATCTCGGGATCATCACCCAGATTGCGCCGACGATGGATACGCATGCGACCATGCAGATTTTCCACCGGACGTTCTTCGTGAACGCTCAAGGGGATCATCCGGTGCCGATCGTTGATCCGGTTCCTGTCACCTCGGCCACTCTTCGGAGCGGTCAGTGGAAGGTAAATCCGGAAATTGCCTGGTCACTCTCGGAAGACAAAAGCAAAGCTGCGGTGGCCAAGACCTATAATGGCCTGCAACAGCATGCGATTCACTATTGCGCGACCTTGGAAAAGGAAGGCAAGTTCGGTTTGACCATCTGGCCTTATCACGCCATGTTGGGCGGCATCGGCCACGCGTTGGTATCTGCCGTCGAAGAAGCAGGCTACTTCCATAGCATGGCTCGCGCCAGTATGATGTGGCCGGAGATCAAGGGCAACAAGGTGCTGACCGAGAACTACTCGATCCTGCGCCCTGAAGTCTTGATCGGGCATGGCGGTAACGCCATCGCTCAGAAGAATACCAAATTCATCCGCACGCTGCTCCGGTCGCACCGCGTCATCATCGCGGGGCAGGCCAAGAGCCACTGTGTGGCGTGGACCATCGCCGACCTCCTGTCGGAGATCAAAGCTCAGGATCCTGAGCTGGCCAAGAAGGTCTATCTGCTGGAAGACTGCACCTCACCGGTGGCGGTCCCGAATCCGGCAGGCGGCTTCTTTGTGGACTTCACGGCCGACGCCGATAAAGCGTTTGCCAGGTTCGCAAGCGAAGGTATGCACCTCGTAAAATCGACCGATCCAGTGGAAAACTGGGACGGCTTCATGGGCTGAACCTCACAAAAACAAACAGAAAAGAAAGGCTATAGAATGCAGACTAATCCTGGCAGTAAAAGCGCGGATGTTACCGTGCTCCTCGAAGCGGCGCAAAGTAGCGGTCTCCTCTCACAAGGGGCGGCCGATGCTCTTCAGATCGCTGATATCGGCGAACAGATCGCCGCAGCGATGGGTGCACCGGCAGGGGATACTCAAGCAAGCGAAGTGGTGCTGGTTCAGCTCCTCATCGATGACTCGGGTTCCATCCGGATGGTTGCTGGTAATACCGAAGCAGTTCGGGAAGGCCACAATACCGTCCTCGATGCCCTGAAAGGTGCAAAAGCAGGCGACGGTGTTCAGGTTCATTGTCGGTATCTTAACGGCACACTCCTGTACCCGTTCGTCCCACTTGATCATGCGGTGGAGATGACTCAGCGTAATTACAATCCGAACGGCGGCACGCCGCTCTACGATCAGTCGCTGGCCATCCTCGCTACACTCATCGCCAAGACGGCGGATTTCGAAAACAACGGAATCCCCGCTCGGACGGTGACGGCTATCATCACTGATGGTTGTGACCAAGGTTCAAACTCGTCAGCGGCTGATGTCAAAAAGGTGGTGCGGGATCTCTTGAAGAAGGAGAACCACATCGTCTGTGGCGTCGGTATCGATGACGGCAGTACGAACTTCGAACAGGTGTTCGGAGACATGGGTATCCCGAAAGAATGGATCCTGACCCCCGGCAATAGTCCGACCGAAATCCGCAAGGCATTCGCCATGGTCTCGAAGTCGGCTCAGCGGGCCAGCCAAGCAGCGGCGGGCAGTTTCTCGAAAACTGCAGCAGGCGGCTTCGGAGCTCCATAAGCACAAGAAGTTCGTTTAGTTCTTTGTCCCGCGTGATCGCGGGCGCACAGGGAGGATCCTCACGGATTCTCCCTTTTTTATACCCCAGAACGAGAATATCCTTGAGATCACGCCTCAGATTTGCATTTTTCCGGTAATAATGTAGAATAGTCTCCACATATGGAATTTGCAGTTATAGCTACAGGAGGCAAGCAATACACCGTCTCGAAGGGTGATGTCATCACTATCGAGAAACTTTCCGATACCCACAAGGAAGGTGACAAGGTTGTATTCGACAAAGTTCTCCTTGTTGATGATGGTAAGGATACCACTGTAGGTACCCCGTACATCGCTAAGGCCGAGGTTAAGGCAACTATCACTGAGATTGGCCGCGCCCCGAAGATTACGGTCATCCACTACAAACAGAAGAGCAGGTACTACAAGAAGAACGGCCATCGCCAGCCTTTCTTCAAAGTGAAGATTGACGCGGTCAAATAAAAACCACCTGATGAAGGTGGTTTTTTAGTTTCTGTTGAGCAAGGCGTTCTTGATGGTCTCACCATCCACATACTCGAGCTCAGCGCCCGTCGAGAGACCACGACCAAGAAGGGATATTTTGACTGGTGAGTCCTTGAGTATCTTACCAACGGCTTCTTTGGCGATAGTTGCTGTATGTTCGCCTTCGGGAGTCGCATTCAGGGAAAGGATGATTTCTTTGAGAGGCTGATTTCCTGAAATGGCCCTCGATACATGTTCGAGAAGTCCTTGCAGCCGAATTCTCTTGTCGGGTTCTTTGTCGAGGATGGGAATAGTTCCTCCCAGAATGAAGTAGAGACCACGATATGCGCCACTTTTTTCAATAGTTTCAAAGTCGGAGTCGCGCGCCACGATCATGAGCAGGGAACCGTCACGATTTTTGTCTGAGCACGTAGAACAGAGAGAGCTCGCACTTCCAAATGAGATGCGGTGACACTGGGTACATTCGCTGGTGGATTTCCTGACCTCTTCCACGAGTTGCGTGAACTCACGAATATATGAAGGGGACTTGTTGAGGAGGTAGTATACAAAACGCTTGGCTTGGCGAGGGCCAATTCCAGGAAATTTTGCGAAGAGTTCTTCGAGGCGATGGAGTGAGTCCATAGATTACATCTTCTCAAATCCACCAAAATCAGCCTTGTCGACCGACATGAACGTTGTCTTCTTGCTGTCGAAGAAGAGTTTGGCGATACCGGTAGGACCGTTGCGGTGCTTTTCGATGAGGATCTCGGCCTCTTCACGGCGACCACCCTGATCCTGATCTGATTCACGATGGATGAACATAACCACATCAGCATCCTGCTCGATGGAACCCGAGTCACGGAGATCGGAGAGGCGAGGTTTACCACCGCGTTTCTCGACTTCACGAGAGAGCTGGGAGAGGGCAAGGACGGGTACCTCGAGTTCACGGGCGAGGTTCTTGAGGGATCGCGAGATCTCGGTGACCTGTTGGACGAGGTTGTCAGAACCACGGGCCTGCGTCGGTACCATGAGCTGGAGATAGTCGACGATGATGAGGCCGAGACCTTTCTCATTCTTGAGACGGCGAGCAGTGGCACGCATTTTGAGGATATTGTTGCCAGGCTGGTCATCGATATAGATTGGGGCTTCCGAGAGGCGACCCATGGCCTCGTTGATAGCCTTGAAGTCATGTTGGGCCGAGAGCTTCTCGAAATGACCCGTACGAATCTTCCAAGAGTCGACCTGCGACTCTGCGGCGAGCATACGATCTACGAGCTGCTGAGAGCTCATTTCGAGCGAGAATATTGCTACGGGTACTTTGTGGTTGACGGCAGACTTGCGCGCGATATCGAGTGCGAGGGAAGTCTTACCCATAGAAGGACGCGCGGCAAGAATGATGAGGTCTGATTTTTGAAAGCCTGCGAGCTTGTTGTCGATCTCCACGAAACCAGTAGGCACTCCGCGGAGCTCATCCTTGGTGCTGTGCAGACGATCGATACGCTCCCATGCTTCATGAAGAGTATCTTTGAGGGCTACGAACTTGTGTGAACCAGTTTTGTTGGTCACGGCATAGAGTGCCTTCTCAGCTTTCTCGAGGATGTCGTGGAGTTCGCCCTCCTCATCATATCCGAGACCAGTGATATGTTCCGCCGCACGCAGAAGTTCACGCATGATGTGCTTTTTTTGCACGATCTCAGCGTAGTGGTCGGCATTGGTGGATGATGGGACCGCATTAATGAGTTCGGTCAGATATGTCATGCCACCGGACTGTTCGAGGAGGTTCTTATCTTTGAGGCGAGCCGAGAGAGATAACAGATCTATGGGAGTCGTCTTGCTGTGAAGCTCGAAGATGGCAGCCCAGATGTTTTTGTGCTGGTTGGAGTAGAAGGATGCCTCTCCGACGATATCTACGATGTCGTGCATAGCCTCTCCGCGGATAAGTATGGAGCCTAGAAGGGCCTTTTCTGCCTCTATATTTTGTGGAGGTATCTTGAGATCTTTTGTCTTGAAGTAGGGGGATGCTGTATTCATGGCCGTAATTGTATCATGTGTCAAAAAGTGGCGTGTAAATGGATAAAGGGGGAAAAGATGGGGAAAAGAAAACAACCCGGGAAACTGTATGTGTGTGCTGTGTGGTTATGTAGTGTCTGTACACCGCACCTTAGGGAACCGTTCTGCATAACCACACAGCACACACATACAGTTTCCCGGGTTGTTTTGCCTGGGTTCATGAAATATCTAACACGTCATCATCGTTACTTCATTTGATCTTGGTAGCTTTATGGCATTATCAGTTTATAAGACTTATATATTCATGCATGTACATATCTATTTTAAGCAAAAAGTACGCACAGGGTTTACTCTGATTGAAGTTCTTGTGGTTATCGGCATCATCGCCGTGTTGGCGGCGATTGTCTTGGTTGCCGTCAATCCGTCTCGGCAATTCAAATTGGCACGCGACTCTCAGCGTACCAGTAATGTGAATACACTCTTGAACGCGATACACCAGAATATGTCTGAACACAAGGGTAGTTTTGTGTGCGAGGATGTGATTCGTGAGATACCTACTACCGCCACCATTGTCAGAAGCTCTTCCATACCAGGTGATCCTGGTGATATTGCGACCTGTCTCGTTCCAGATTATGTATCATCGCTTCCATTTGATCCATTACAACCGGGAGCACACTTCACTAACACAACGGACTACAACACGGGCTATGAAATATGGCGTGATAGTACGGGTAGGATTACTGCAAGCTCGACAGGTGAATTAACCCCCAGTATATCGGTTACCAGATGATTCGATATAGGATACAATATATGGGTAATGCTTTCCGATAAATCTCTCACCGTAATCATAGTTGCTTGTCTCGCTGCTGTCGGTATTGCAGCAGGTATCAAGATTAACCAATCTTCTCAAGTTGTAATCAGTAGCCCGTTGGTGTTCGTACCGCGCCATGTCACCACCGAACCAGATCCGTCGTTCTTTGCGCCCGCTACAAATGTTGAACCAGTTGTAGGTGTGGCCATCGTTGATCCCTTGAAGATACCGGGTGTAACAGCTCGAGCGTATCTCATTGGAGATACAGTTACTGGCAATATATTTACAGACTACAACAGTCAGAAGGTTCTGCCGGTTGCATCTATGTCAAAGCTCGTCACCGCCTTTGTGACGACCGATATTGTGTCAGCAAGTTCCACGATTGAAATCACGCCCGCGGCCCTCTTGGCTCCTCCCGATAGGAGTGGGCTCATGGAAGGTGAACGCTTTACGCGGAGTGAGATATTGTATCCACTACTTCTCAGTTCATCGAATATAGCAGCTGAAGCTCTCTCTTCATCGACAGAGGATAGGCCAGAATTTCTAGAACTGATGAGTAGTTATTCTTGGGAGATCGGTATGCCGAACTCATTCTTTGCAGACCCGTCGGGAGTGAGTCCACAAAATGCGGCTACCGCACGAGATATATTTGCGCTCGCGGGCTATCTCGTCAATTACCGTCCTGACATTCTTGCGATTACGCGCGTTCCTATCATGGAGGTTGCTACTACAAGTGAGCATGGGTCTCATATTTTTCAGAGCACGCACCCATTTGTCACTGATCCTCGGTTCATCGGGGGCAAAACAGGTAGGACTCCGGAAGCAGGAGAGACCATGGTGACAATTATGAATATTGGTGGAAAGAAGGTTGCGGTAGTAGTGCTCGGTTCTCAGAATAGGGAAAGTGATACACGAATATTGCTTCGCAAAGCAGAAGCTATGTTGAGTGCGCAATAAACACTCGCGCTTGGCGGAATAAAATACACACCCGAACCGCTTTGATTCATGGGTGTGTGTTGTTCGGATGCAACTGATCGTCTTGCTTGACTGTTATTAGGAGGGGTGAATTTTCGAGAATGGTGATGACTCGTTGGCGATTTGGTAATTCCACATGTTCGATATGGATGATTCCTTCGTCGCCGCGAGTAGTCGGTAGTGGGCTGACATTGCAACGGATGCCAGCATGTCGTCCGAGATTCGAGAGATTGTGCTTCAGGACCTGAAGCCTGGAGCAATCTTCATCGATCGTCACCAATACGAGGTGTTCGCCGCTCAAGATCCTCTCTGCTATAGGGCTTTGAAGCATACATGCCTTTCGGTACTGCCGGTATTGTACAATTCCTAGATTTCCGTGCAAGGACGGTGGCTACTCTACAAGCCAGCTTGCAATGAGTTTCTTTGTCTCTTCGGGACCAGAAACCTGTATACAGTCTATGCCAGTTGCTTTGGCAGGGTAATCATTTCCTCCTCGATAGAGGGCATCTCCGACGAATACCATGCTTTCCAGTGGCATCTTGAGATGTTCCTCGAGCTTTCGGATGCCGTAGCCCTTGTTCACACCTCTTTTGGTGATATCTATAGAAGTGGTGCCGCCCAGGCGTGTATCAAACTCAGGTATCCGTGCTTGCAGAAATGACACGATCGCATCACGTTTTGTGCGGGTGGGATCCCAGGCTGCTTTTGCTTCGAGGGGGGCATTCTGCCCGAGCGCAGAGAAGGTGACTTGAGAACCTCGATCCTCGATGAGATCTCCATATATCTTTGCTGGTTGTTCATATCCACCTTGTTTGAGTGCAGCGTTGAGCGCTCCCATGATCTTTTCTTTTTCCTTGAGCGTCAGATGTTCGGAATATTGCTCACGCCATGTTCCTTGCCAAATATATAATTTGGTACCTGAAGTTGGCATGATGAGGAGGTTGGAGAGGTTTTCTCCTGTGTGCGGCAATGCGCGGAGTAGCTGAGTTTCGAATTGTGGGTAGCCGCCACCGGACATGATCGCAACTTTCTTGCGCTCCAGGAGCTTGCCCAGCAACTCGGCCATCTCAGGATCGACAGAAGATTTGCTCGGAGCGAGTGTTCCGTCAAGATCAAATATGATGAGCTGTTTTGAGTACGCGGTCATACTATACTTCGAGCATTTTGAGGAGAGTCGCCATCTTGATGGTTGCGACTCCTACTACGCTGTCTGCACCACCATAGTACATATAGAGAGTGCCACTGCGGACGACTGCACCGCACGGGAAGACTACATTGGGTATGTATCCTTTGCGCTCGTATTCTTCTTCCGGTTCGAAGAGGGGTATAGCAGTACGTGCACGAACAATGGTCGGATCTTTGAAGTCGAGGAGAACCGCTCCGACTCGATACGTCGTGCTCCAGGAGACTCCGTGATAGAGAAGAAGCCAGCCCTTGGCTGTTTTGATAGGTGGAGCTGCGATCCCGACTTTGCCGCCATCCCACATTCCTTTTCGGGGAGCGATGATTTCGATACAGCGAGTGACCTTCTCCTTGGAGAAATCGAGCGATGATACGAAGTCGGCACAGATACTCTCATGTACGCGATGGAACACCATATATTTGCCGTCGACAGGTTCGGGCAGAATAGCAGCGTCCTTGTTGTCGACTTCCATCGGGGTGATGATGTTTGGTAGGGACCACGCACCCCACTTACGAGCCAAAAAATCCTTGGTGCTGATGGAGCTGACTGCTACACGAGGTACACCGCCGTCATACGCGGTGTAGGTCATATAAATACGGTCGGCGATTTGCATGACACGCTGATCTTCACAACCGCGGGATTCGAATGCGACGCGAGGTTTGTAGATAGGTTTGTCGAGGCGTTCATCAATTGAGAATCCATCGCTGGATGTGGCGTAGCCGATTGTAGAGATGTTATCTGCTGAGAAAGCTCGATAGAGGATATGGGTCTTGTCACCAATGTCTATCGCAGCTGGATTGAGTGTACCTTTTTCTTCCCAGATCATGCCGGGACGAGGCGTAATGATGGGATTGCCCTTGAAACGCTTCATACCAGCAGTATGATCATCAGTGATACTAGAAAGGAGGTTATCGAGCGGTATGGTCGCGACTGCACAGTAGGTATCAGCAGCTCCGTAATATATCTCGAGATGTTCGCCCCGAATGAGTGCGCCAGAAGGGAATATGACATGAGGAACTTGGCCCGTATGTTCATAATACTCGTCTGGTATCATGAATGGCCCCTTGGTACGACCGATGACCTTACGGGGATTCTTGAGGTCGAGCAGGACAACTTCAATACCAAAGGCTTGATCATGTTGACCGTATCTCTGTATATGAGAATAGACGATGAGCCAGCCCTTCTCAGTCTTGAGCGGGACCGCGCCAAGTTCTAGATGGTCCGTCGGGAGACGGCGTATGCTGACTTTGTGAGCGTCGAGATTTTTCCACCACTCTTCCCAGTAGGAAGGTGACCACATATCTTCAGGTGTATCAAATTCTGCATAACAGATGTCAGAAGGTTTGCGATCGGTATTGACGGTGACGAGTGCACCCATTTTTTTACCGATCTTTTCAGGGAAAAGCGCCATGGCTTTGGCGTTGAATGGAGTAACGAGATGTTTTTCGGAGATAGTCTTGAGATCACTACTCAACGCGACTGCTACCTTGATATTGTCAGCGCCAAAAGGGTAGCCACCGAGTGCGGTGTAGAAGATATAGTAGGTCTTGCCGAGCTTGGTGACGCGGGGATCTTCACAGCCATAACGATCGAAGTCGGTATCAGGTAGTATGAGTGCCTCACGATTCTCGTAATGAATCCCATCTTTCGAGTCTGCACGAGCAATGATGGACATGCGGATATGGGGATTTTTGAGGAGTTCTGGTTCAGACATGGCTCGATAGATGAGCGTAGTCTTGCGACCTTGTATCACCGGTGATCCATTGAACGCAGCAGCGGCTTCCCAGGGATGTTCCTTGAGAGGAGAGAGGATGGGGTTGTGCTCCGAGCGAGTAAGTGTAAACATGGAAATGCTTTTTGTTATTGTATCTTGGTTATTGTGTTCCTTCTTTTTCTACATCTTTCCATACTGCATCAACCATGCTAACAGTGAATCGAGTCCGGTCTGCGCTACGCACACATGCTTGTCTCCGCCTCCGTAGTAGACCATCAATTCACCATCTTTCACTACTGCTCCTGATGCGTATACCACTCCTGGCTTACCATCATTTTCGTAACACATCTCAGGAGATAATATCGGCTCTGGTGACCGGTAGAGTACTTTGGTCGGATCGTTCTTATCGAGAATCATGGCACCAAGTCTGTATCGATGATCATCTTGGGCATGGTAGAGAAGAAGCCAGCCGATATCTGTTTTTATTGGCGGAGGTCCTGCTCCGCGAACACTCTTATCCCAGAAACCTTTTCTTCCGGGCTGTGGGCCCGCCAATCTCTTGCTTTGTATTGGGGGAAAGGTGCCATCTAGGTCATCCACATAATCTATGAGGACATTGGGTACAATGCTATGTAGTATGGCGTATTTACCATTGATCTTCTCGGGAAAAATTAACCAGTTTTTGTTGACCTGACCAGCGGCTGAAATGAGTTTTGGCTTCCTCCAGTTCCAGCGTTCTTTTTTGAGGTCTGCTACTGCGATAGATGTCAGACCGATACGTACCGAATCCCAACCCTGGAATGCGGTGTATGTCATATATACTCTGCTACCGATCCTCACTGCGCGTGGATCTTCATGTCCACCCCAGCCACCGCCAGAAGTGTATATTCCTGGATCATAGGCTCGAATATCTTTCTTGTAATCAGGTCGCTTTTCTTCAACTCCTGGTTGATATACGGGAAATGAAGATCTTCTATCAAAAGAGAGTCCATCAGCACTGGAAGCATGTCCAATATGGGAGAGCCCATCATCTCCAATGGCTCGATACAGAAGATGCACGCGTCCGGTATCATCTTCCACAGCAGCTGGATTGAGTGTGCCATGAGCTTCCCATTCTTGGTGTGGGCGCGGGGACATCACCGGATTTGCGTGATGGCGCCGCACGTCGTGTTTGACGCGCTCGCTTTGCGGAGCTTGCCTGGATTTGATCTGGGTGTAGAGGGCGTAGAGGGCGGCTATCGCTATAAGCGTTATGGCCGATGAGAGCAGTATGAGAGCTATAGGGGGGATTGATGAAAAGTTCATTTACATAGTGCGTACGAAATCATAAGGTAGTCACTCCGAAAATCAACGCCGGCCATAACGGTCATCGTGTCGCGTTATGTCTTTCTCATCAAAATCACCAAATGATATTTCCAAGATGATGACAGTAGTATCGCCAGCTTCCACACGGTGAAGAGTGCCTCGAGGTATAAAATGGCTTTCACCAGCAATCACTGCATAGGTTTGATTTGCTACCTGTATGGTACCGGTACCAGATATAACTCTCCAGTATTCGTCTCTTTTAGAGTGCGTCTGGAGACTGAATGCTTCGTGTGCATTCACGGTAAGGATCTTGACCGTCGAGGGAGTGTTCCGCGTAAACTCAATAAACTCCCCCCATGGTCGCGCTTCGCGATATGGCTTAGGGGGTTGCATGATCTTGTCTTGATTATAGCTTAAAATCAATTTCATATTTTTGAGAAGAACTGTGTATAACTCGACATGTCATAGTCTATTGCAGTAAGAAGCTCGTGTCCCATCCGTCGAACCTTATAGAGGCTCCCTTGAGCTGTCTCTGCCGCCGGAAACCTGTCGAATCCGCTGTTGCGGAGGCATTATCAGTAATCAATCTGTTTTATGATGTATATATCTAAAATCGCACTACGTATGAGGGGTTCGGTTCTCGTAGCTTTGCTCATTGCAGCGGTTCTTGTGTCTGCCCATACCGCATCCGCATCAGTCATTGGGATACTTTCTGGGGGAAGAGACCTGTCCGTAGGTGCCAGTGGGTCAGATGTTGCGGATTTGCAGGGATTACTCGCGGAGCAAGGATATCTGGTTATTCCCATCGGCGTCGCTCCAGGATATTTTGGTTCGTTGACGCAGGCCGGATTGGCACGCTATCAGGCTTCTATAGGTGTTCCTTCCACGGGCTACTTTGGTCCTATGACCAGGACGCGCTTGAGCGAGCTATTCACCGCACGAGGATGGATGGCACTATTCGCACGAGAGAACGGCTAATCGCGAGCCTCTATTCTCTTCACAAGAGAGCGGCGAGCCTCCGGACAGTAGTGTCCAGGGGTTTCGTTGCTATCTTGAAAGGAATCGTGGAGGGATAAGGGTATTAGGTGTGCTGTATATGCGTCCCGGTTCTGCTATGATGCATCTAGAAAAGCACTTAACCAAAACTGAATAGGAATCTATGAAAACGAAACAAGCACTCGATGTTACCGTCATTCAGGGCGGCATGGGAGTCTATATCTCAACGCCATTCCTGGCCAACACAGTCTCTCGCCTCGGAGCGCTCGGTACGGTTTCAGGTACGGCGCCGGAACGGGTTCTTGTCCGCATCTTGCAGGCTGGTGATCAGGGTGGGCATTATCGCCGGGCACTCGCTCAGTTTCCATTCCCCGAGATTGCGGAACTGGTCCTCAAGGAATACTTCATCGAAGGAGGTTGGAGGAACGGTATGCCTCGCAAAGGCACTCCGGTCTTCAGCATCAACCCCTCACGATCTCTCATCGCCCTTACACTATGCGCCAACTATGCATTTGTCTGGTTGGCCAAAGAAGGACATGATCATCCGATCAGCATCAACTATCTCGAGAAGATTGCGATGCCACATGTCTACGCGCTCACAGGTGCTCTGTTGGCAGGTGTTGATTATGTCACGATGGGTGCGGGCATTCCGCTCGCCATACCTGGATTGATGAGGGATATCGCAGAGGGAAGGGAAGCTCGGTACGACATACCCGTCATAGGAGAGCGTATCAAGTCGCATACCATGACATTCGACCCGGCTCGGTTCTTCGGTTGTGCATTGCCAATGATCGAGGTTCCTGGTTTCATACCCATCATCGCCTCGAATCTTCTTGCGGGAATTCTCATGAAGAGACTCGACGAGCCTCTCCGAGATCTAGCAGGTTTTGTTATCGAGGAACCCGCAGCTGGTGGGCACAATGCTCCTCCGAGAACCAAAGTCCCTGATGCGAGTGGTGGTACACGTCTCACATATGGAGAAAAAGACAAGGTAGACTATCGCAAGATAGCTGATATCGGTCTTCCGTTCTGGATCGGTGGTTCATATGCCTCTCCTGAGAAACTCAGGGAAGCACGTGCCACTGGTGCAACAGGTATCCAGGCGGGCACGATCTTTGCACTGTGTGAAGAGAGTGGCCTTCGTCCGGATATCCGTCGTGAGGTCCGCGCACAAGGCTTTGAAAGAAGTTTGCATGTGAAGACTGATATGGAAGCGTCACCTACGGGGTTTCCTTTCAAGGTGGCGTCGCTCCAAGGTACGTTGTCTGATCCCGCGGTCCTTGCAGGTAGAGAGCGTGCATGCGATCAGGGCGCACTTGCTTCTCTGTATGAGAAACCCGATGGGTCTATCGGCTATCGATGTCCGGCTGAACCAGTGGGAGAGTATGTCCGCAAAGGCGGCAAACTCGAAGATACAGTGAACAGGTGCTGTCTCTGCAACGGTTTGCTCAATGCCACCATTCTCGCAGAAAGCGAAGATGCACCCATCGTTACACTGGGAGATGATTTGGGATTCATTCCATCTCTCATGACCGAGAAGACAAGCTCATATGATGCTGCTCAGGCGCTCGCGTATCTCCGGGGTTGAGGGGTTCTGTTTGTACACATGCCGATGGGTAATCCATCGGTATTTTTATTTCATAGGGCAATTGAGCATCCACTCTACGCCATATTTGTCTGTCACCAATCCGAAGAGGTCACCCCAGAACATCACCTCGATTGGCATGAAGATCTCTCCTCCCTCTGCTAGTTTTGCGAATGCATCTCGTGCATCCTTTTCATTTTCATATGACAAGGATACTCCGACGCTATCGCCTTTGACTGCGGTATCGCGCATCATGTCAGAACCGATCAGTATCCAGTTGTCTTTTGTGAGTGTTGAATGCATGATGAGATCATGTTTGTCTGCGGGCATGTCTTTTTCCATAGGACTTCCTTTGACGGGCCTGAAGAAGAGCTCGCCACCAAGACAATCCTTGTAAAAGTTCATCGCCTCACGACACCTACCGTCATTGAATCTGATAAATGGACTTAATGTAGACATGTTTTTTATGGTTAAGGATAGTAATGGCTGGCCGATACAAGACTGAGTATATAGTATACATAAAAACCGCCGAACAAGTTTATTCGGCGGCGCGTGCTGTGTCAGTTGAACTTCACAGAAGAGCAGGGTGGACATGCTCAGGATGGTTTCTTCTTCGTGAACCACGCACCCGATAGGTTGTCTCGGTGACCTTCTTTGTTTTGAATGGTCACTGACTCAGGATGTCCGGTACTGCCGATTATATCGACGGGATGGAGCCGGACTGTTACTACCGTGAATGGGCCGTCGCCATGCGCCTGCTTCATTGAAGCCAACGCACTCGGATAGTATGACTCATTCCAATAGACGGTATCTTCCACGTGGAACCGTTCGTACTTCTTGTCACGAGGAGGGTAGATGACCTTGTGGGTGTCGCGGTTGAATCCAAAGTAGGTGGCTTGTCCAACTGCATGAATTGCATTTTGGACGGCTTCGGTGAACTTGGCAAAAGTCGTCTGTGACGCATTGCAATTTTTGTACTTGGGTTCGAGGTCTTCACTTGTCAGTTCTAGTCTCATGCGAGGTATCTTTCGGGTGTGTGATTGTGATGTAAAATGGCTGTGTAATAAAATATCATATTTATCCAATAAAGTCAATGATAGTCAACGTGTCTGGACACCTACCATCCAAAACCGCTCTGTGGTACAGTTTTGACATGAAAAACAATCAAAAAGGTCTTTTTATCGCTCTTATTATCATCGTTGCAATAGGTTCATATGTTATGGGAAAGAAGGGTGCGTCTGTCAGCCCTGAGACATCAGGTGTTTCGTCTACCACATCTACTACATCCACCACAAAGACTCCGGTACCATCACAGACAGGAACAGCTAAGCCTGCGGCATCGCCTGCCCCTGTTGTGAAGCCAGTATCGACAGCCAATGATCATATCAGGTTGATCTCACCAAATGGTGGAGAAGTGTTCGAAGCAGGAAAGCAGTACAAGATTACGTGGGTTGATAGTCGTGACCTGAGCAATGTGCGCATTTATGCGGCCAACGTGGAAACAGGTGGAGTAGGCAAGATTATAGCGGAAGTCTCAGTGAGAGCTTCGGGTATTGACGGGGTCGCTTCGCATATGTGGACGGCTTCTGAGGTTCCGACTGGTACGTATAAGATGAATGTGTGTAACACGGAGACGCTCAAATGTGATATGAGCAACGGTTCATTCACGATCGTGCAGTAGTAGAGATACTCGCAGTAGCTACACTCAATTATCTCAGATAGTGGTCGACAGAGTCACAAGGAATGATGGAACCGTCTTCAGAAAGTGTTCCTGATACTTGGATCGAAGCCCCTACTTCTATGGAGTAGGGGTCTTTGATTGTACCGTTCTTATAGGCCGCGCAGAGAGGCAGACCCATTGAAGGGACTGCAATCATTGAGCGCTTTCCATCCGAGCTCTCGATAGTGAGACGATATGGTCCGTCGAACAGTGTTTCTTCTTTGTTCACTTCTACAACGACGCCTGAACGGGTCACGGTCGATCCGCTTGACTCTTCACGTGTGCTACCAAGGTCAAAATAGACGCCCGCTACAATTCCGACTGCAATCAATAATAAAACGATTCCTATAAGTAATGATTTTTTCATAGTGGTCAATATGACGTGTGAAGTGATAATTAATTACAAGTATACAGATAATAAAAAACCCGCCAAGGCAGGTTTGTGTGCTTTGCGGGTTACCGATACACAGGATAGAGTGTAACTGAACGAGCCACCTTCAGATACTGCTCACGCTCATTGCTGTTCGACTGATTGCGCGCACCGAGTTTGGCTGCTTCAATCACGAGATGCTTGCGCCGGAGCGTCAATCGGGTTCGGCGAGTGATTTCGAGTACCACATCAGCCAGAATGGCCGCCCCAGATGAGGCGTAGTGCTGCAAGGTCTTTGTGAGTTGGTTCGGTTTGATCTTCCGAACTCGATGCAAATCGGAGAATGCCCAGATACCATCTTTGGGCTTCCGAACGCGTGGTCGTTTGACCAACTCGGCCTCAACCCACTTCGCGCATCCCCAGCGTGTAAGGCGGCGAACTTTCCATTCATGGAATTGTGCGACTTTAAGGGCTTCTGCGAGTGTGTGGAAAGGCTTCTCGTTGACTCGACAACCGCAATTCGGCACGGTCATTCCGTACTCGAAGTAGTTGTAAACGAAGAAGACAGGATATTTCCAATCTTCACCAGGCTTCTTCTCGAGTCGGATCCAGATCTCCTTTCGGATGACAATACTGGAGGCTTGGGTACCGTGGCGGTTCCACAGATGACAGGTCGCATACGATTCCTCTTTGAGTGCTGTTGCGAAGTCTTCGGGCATTTTCATAGTGTGCTGTTCCTAGTTGTTTTGAAGGGAGGGTACCATACCCTCTAACGTGTACTGGAAAGTAGAGTAGCACTAATATGTGCAAATGTCAAGTATTTTTAAACTATGCAACGCTCTTTTCCCACAGGCTCTTGTATTGCTGGCGATTCTTCCAGAGGAAGTACACATTGAGTAAGAAGAGGACGTTGCCCATGATTGCACCTGCGGTGAAAAGACCACCATCCAAGAACAGGTGGAAACCAACGATGTTAAGTGTGATCGGTAGAATGAGAAGCATTGCGAGTGCAGTACGCTTCGTGAAGATGAGAATGGCTGCTGCTACGAATACAAGAGTTTGGAGGTAGATGATGAATCCACTAGCCATGAGTGTCTCAATGAACGCGAATGCTTCCGGAGTATTGTAGAGATCTGGGGTTGGTGGCGGGAAAACACCCAAAACGCCGAGAACGGGGGACAGGAGTATGAGACAGAGGATGACTTTGAAGATGATGTGTATGATTTTCATAGAAATTGATTAGTATATGATCAGATTACTATTAGGCCCCAACCTCTACAGCGAATCCTCCATAACAGAATCGCTTCATCTCGAATGGCATGTCTTCGTTGCCCCACGATGGATCATTCATGAGTGGATCTTTCATCACTTTTGCGTTCACCTGGTCACGGTGTTTGAGAGATTTGAAGACGATGAATGAAAACCAGACGGTCTCACCCGGCTTTGCCTTGGCTGCATCAGCGAAGAAGCGAGGCTTCATGCCAGACATACCCTTTGGTTCGATATCTTGACCCATACATTCCTTATAATCGAGAGCGCCGTGTTTCATCCACACCTTCTTACCCAGTGTAGCCATCTTTTTGTACATCGCAACTTTGTTTTTTGGAACAACAAACAGGAATCCGTCTACGTATTTTCCTTTTTTCATGTGGTTTAAAGGTTATGCGATTATAGTATTAATGATAGCATAAGTTGTATACTAGCTAGTATTATGTCCAAAAAAATTATTTCTGGCGGCACGGCACACAAATTGCCTGATGATCTGCGCACAGCACTTGCATCTTCGCGGGCTCTTGCGGCCTGGGAAGATATCACGCCGCTCGCACGCAATGAATGGATCTGCTGGACAATCTCAGTTAAGAGGCTTGAAACAAGGAAGCAGCACATCGAGAGGGTTGTTGAGGAGCTCATTGGAGGGAAGCGTCGTCCGTGTTGCTGGGCGGGGTGTGTTCATCGAACGGATAAATAATAAAAACCATTACTCGTGAAAGTAATGGTTAGGCTACCGGTTGTGCAAGTGCGTACTGAACTCTTTCGGCGATTTCGTTCGCCTCTTTTTTGAGAAGAGTCCTCTCATGAGATCGCAAGGTGATTCGTACGAGAATATTTTTCTGGAACGGTTTGATGCCGAGGCGAATGCGGGCGCTTTCGGGTAGGTCCTGATACGGAACTTGGGCAAGTATCGATGCCTCTTCGAGCAGGTACGCCGCGTCACCCAGTGCTCTCTGAATCATCGAATAAATCTCCTCCTCAGTAGTCTTGTCGGCCCTCACAAAGGAGAAGTCGCGCAGTATCGGTGGAAATTTCGACACGGGCACGAAGCGATCCAGCGTTTTCATCTGCTCTCGAATGCGTACATCAGGGGATCGAAGCAGCCGTATGTCGTCCATATTTTTGATGAGCATCGCGACGCGATCGAGCATGATTCCTGCAGAGACTGCAGAATATGCTGAACCATCAATACACAGGCTTTCGAGAAAGCGTGTGTGAACCACGCCTGCTTCCATAAAGCTTACGTCTTTACCCCCATAAAACACTCTGCCCTTATAGGCTTCATGCAAATAGGGATGGGAGACGCTAATGTCCTTCTCCACTTTTTTGAGGGTGTACGCATGTGTGGGGAGAATGGCGGCAACGATAGCATCTGTAAAATCAAACAAAGACTTCGATCCCAAGAAGGGTGGTCCTTTTTTGATATACCAGATGTCCAACTGGTGCGGCTCGCTCGCGTGCAAACGTCCTGCAGCCTTCAGTCGTCGATAGCAGATACTCGGACAGAGTATCAGTCCATCCGAGAGCCCTGCTTTGTGAAGGCTAACGAGTACAGGGGGTACGAGAGAGGAACTCTGCGTGCGCAGAACAGTATCCGCCGAAGCATACCGTGTGTAGGTCGATGATCGTGTTTTGCTGTGTTCAGGAAAAAGCAAATTACCAAAATTTTCCTTCACCGTTGTGAGTGGCGTACCGCGATGGATTTGTGGAGCGGGATATGCGGTAGTACCTGAAAAATGTGTGAAGATTTTATCAAGTACGAGGTTCACCGCATGGATCCCATTTTTTGGATCTGAAAGGTCGAGAATCGCCAAAGATTCAGCAACCTCCTCTGGAGACATGGTATTTTTCATGCAGGTCCTTGGTTGAGAGTATGTTAAGGAACTTGGACTCTATTGCTGAGTACGTATTAACACAAAGAAAAAAACTGGTCAACGAAGTTTTCACGGTGTAAATAAAAGCGGTACCAAAGATTGGTACCGCGGGGTTGGTTACATGTAACCCTTCGAGCCTTCATTCAGGCGTGGGTAAATGTTCTGCATCCACTCATTTACTGTCTTTTTGGGCAGCGAGCCCTCGATTGAGCGGAAGATAAGCGTGGCTACCACGTTCTTTTGGCTTGGATGGATCCCGAGCCGTTCACGGGCGATGGGTTCGAGGCTTTCGTAGGGGAACTCCTCCACTTTTACCTCTTCAAGATGGATCACATTGGCTCCAAGTACATCCCGAATGGCTTCGCAGATATCCTCTTCATTTTTGTCGACGGATGCCGAGTATGAGAGGACACGCTTTGTTGCCGGTTGATTTGAAACAGAAACGTACTTGTGCAAGGTGGTCATCTGCTTGGTGATGCGAGGGTCAGTTGAACGGAAGACGCGGATGTCATCAATTCCCTTGATGATCATTGCGAGCCGATCAAGACCCATACCCATGGCCAATCCAGAGTATTCCGCAGGATCGAGGCCTGCATTTTTGAGGATTGTCGGGTGTGCTTCGCCACATTCGAGGATTTCCATCCACGTATCACCGACCAAGATCTCTACCTCCAGGCCGTTGATGGTATATGGGTGAACCACTTCGTTCGCACGGTATCGATACCCAGGAATCACGCCGTTGATCAGTACTTCGATCAGGGCGATTAACTCAGGTCTTTCTAGCCGCGGAAGGCCTTTCCTGATGCGCCACACATCCATTTGATGAGGTTCGCCACAGTGGGTCTGATCAACTACGTCCCTGCGATAACAGATGCCAGGTGCGACGACGATTTGATCATCATGATTCTTTCCTGACCTTTTGAGCCAGGCGGGAATAGCAGCTGATGTATGCGTGCGAAGCACCGTCGTATCGTTGACATAACGGGTGTAGCGGGATGATCTTCCTGCATTGTCAGCAGGGAAGAGAAGAAGATCGTAATTTTCTTCGACTGAAACTTCCGGCGATGCCCGGTACACATCGATCGGCAGAGGCCCGAAGGAATTACTCAGGGATTTTATGATGCGCTCAACGACTAGATTTATCGCGTTGATCCCGTTCTTTGGGTCCGAAAGGTCAGGAACTGCAAGCGATTTTGCCAGCAGTTCTGGAGCCATGACTTCTTTTTTCATAGGTTGCTTTCTCCTGTTGTTAAAGATCGTAAGGATTCTCCTTGTTTGAGTAAGTATTAACACAATATATATAGAAAGTCAAATATGAAGAGGCTAGGTTGGACCTTCGGTCTGTGATAAAATCACGCGATGAGATTGTATTTATCTTCCTATAAGTTCGGGAACTTCACGGACGAGCTGGTAAAATTGGTTGGTACCAACAAACGGGCAGCTGTCATAATGAACGCTCTCGATTATGGTGACCCGGTGCGGGTATCCCAAAGTCTGGAAAAACAGATTGCTGGCCTTGCGTCTTTGGGTTTTGCTGCTGAACAGCTTGATTTGAGGAATTATTTTGGTAAGAAAGACGAACTGGCGCAACAAATGAAAGAATACGGATTGGTATGGGTACACGGTGGAAATTCTTTTGTATTGAAACGCGCATATGAACAAAGTGGCTTCGATCTCATCGTTGCTGATTTGGTACAGAAAGATGAGCTCGTATACGGGGGCTTCAGTGCGGCCGTTGTTGTCATCACACCTACTTTGAAGGGTGTAGAAATCGTTGATGATCCGGATATTGTGCCGCCTATGTATCAAAATGAAATCAGTCTTCAGGGCCTCGGTCTGATTGATTATGTAGTTGCGGTCCATTACAAATCAGATCATCCTGAATCTTCTGCGGTCGATCAGTATGTTGAGTTCTGCGAAAAAGAAAAAATCCCCTACAAGACCCTGAGAGATGGTGAGGTTATTGTGGTTCGAGGATCTGACACTAGAATACATACTCTCTAATCAGCTCATGCTGTATCCTATTGATGAAAATGGGTGTGTGATAAACGAGGCAAGCGCGGATAAAGTTCAAGGCGAATACATTCCATTGGTGGCTGATGTCCTCAGTCTTGCTCAAACGAAGCTGACCACGAATCTTCGAAGTGTATATATACGAGGAAGTGTCAGTGTAGGAAGGGCTGTTCCTGGAATTTCAGATCTGGATTCAGTGATTGTGGTCTATCATTCAGTATCCGCCGCGGAACTCGCCTGGTTTTCTCAAGAAGCACGGCTGCTAGAGAAAAAATATCCCCATGTGACTTTTGTTGATATTACTGTTCTTACACTCGACCAGATCCTGACTTCGAAAGAGTATTCAAATCTTAAAATATACCTCAAAACGCAATCGTATATTGCGTATGGAGAAGATATTCTCATGCACATTGCTGATGTTAAACCAGGTCCAGATTTGGCGCGGCGCATGTATGCAGGATTGAGAGAGGAATGTGCTGATTTACGGAATGTTATTTCTGGAGATGGTAAAAAAACCTATCTAGGAGAAGAAAAAACCCTTGCATTCTGGTGTGTATGGAATATGCGTGTGCTGCTGCGATCGGGTCTGGGCCTGGTCATGTTTGAGACCCCTGTCTATTCACAAGATTTGGAAACATGCTACGCTGTTTTCAGTACTGCATATCCTGAATATGCCGGTGATATGGCCAAGGCGCTTCAGTATGCCATGAACCCTATTTCTGACAAGACTGAGCTCATTTCATTTTTAGATAGATTTGTGCCGTCATTCCTCATTTTATGGGATGTATCCCTGAAAAAATATGAATAAAAAAAATTCGTCCATAACAATTATCGTGGTCATTGTGCTCATTATCGCAGCAATTGCGTATACCTCAGTCGACCGTAATCCAAAGAGCGAACTTGCCAAGGTTCGTGTTCAGGCAGGATGGCTCCTCAATGGCGAATTCGCCAATGTATGTTCCGCAATCGTAAATGGATATTATCGTGACGCGGGAATGGACGTTGAGCTTCTTCCGGGCGGACCGACGGGCGCATCATTCATTGTTGCCACGAACGCTGTTGCTCTCGATGATTCCATCACTCTGGGTATCGACGGGGATCTCGTGCCACTAATACGAGGTAAGGCGAGAACTGTACAAGAGGGTCAAATACAGGTAAAGGTGTTTGGTGCTTTCTGGAATGAGAATCCGTACGGTTTCATGGTGCGTACGGATTCAGGACTGACAAGTATCAAAGATTTTGCCAAAAGAAAGCCTGATGGAAGTAAATACAAGATCGGTGTTACTGCGGATTCAGTTATTCAATATGCAATCGCAAAATACATTGGAGTGCCGGTTGAGGAACTTGAGCTCGTAATTGTCGGTTTTGATGCTTCACCATTTTTGTCGAAGCAGGTAGATGCACTTGCGGGTTATTGGACCACGCAGGCATATGAGTTGGATAAGGCGGGGATCGCATATACGTTCCTATCTTCAAGTGAAATTCCAGGGTTCGATCAACCCTCGATGATCGCTGTCGCCTCAGAAAAAACGATTCGTGAAAAGAAAGAACTCCTTGTCGCGTGGTTGAATGCGACAAACAAAGGTGTCGGCTTCGTTGTTGCGAATCCTGAAAAAGCCGCGGAACATATTCTTGATTCTCGTTGTGGAGGACCATCTTTCGATAAAGCACAGGAAACATGGCTGATACGGAAGTCCTTGCCGCTTTTCGATGAAGTGAAGCCGGGCTGGATATATGAAAAGCAGGTTGCAGATTTTGCTAAGGCATATGCCGAGTTGGGCCAGATTCCGCATGCCCCTTCTTTGAGCGAGTTGGTTGACTATTCGATCTTGCAAGCGATATATAAATAGATGAGTATCGCCCCCCTTATCGAACTGAAGAATGTGAGCAGGGCGTATAAAAAGAATGGTGCTCGTGCTGTCGGTGTAAGTAATGTCAGTTTTAGTGTACAAGAAGGGGAGATCATTGCGCTTGTTGGTCCTTCGGGCTGCGGCAAGACGACGATTTTGCGCATGATTGCGGATATTATTTCTCCGGACACAGGGTCTGTGGTTTATGAAAATCGAAGCATAAATCACGCTCGAATCACCGGCTTGATCGGCTATGTGCCGCAGTCGCCATCACTCATTCCTTTCCGGAGTGTTGTCGGGAATATACGCCTACCACTAGAAATCAAAGGCACCCCCGATGCTTCACGGGTAGAAGAGCTCGTATCACTGTGTGCACTGGAAGGTTTTGAAAATTACTTTCCCTCGGAGCTTTCAGGGGGAATGAAACAAAGGACGGCTATCGCGTGCGCCCTCGCATGTCACCCGAGAGTGTTGCTTATGGATGAACCGTTTGCGGCACTGGATGAAATGATTAAGGAAAAATTAAATGAAGAGGTTCTGCGTATCCAATCTGCATTGAAAACCACAATTGTATATGTGACCCATAACATTGAGGAAGCGGTTTTCCTGGCAAATAGGGTAGTAGTTCTTTCGCCTGAACCAGGAAGCGTAGTAGGGATTATTCCTATCGATCTTCCCTTGGTACGCGATGCGCGCCTGAGAACGGATCCCCGTTTTTTTCAAGAGACGATAAAAGTAAGGAATATGCTCAAAAGTATATGAAGAAGACCCTATCCATTTTTTTGTTCATCTGTGCCTTCCTCTTTTTATGGCAATTGATTGAAAATGCCGTAGATTATCATCGCATCGAAAACGACGATACTTCAATTGAGCTCTTCATTGCGTCGCCACATACCATCATCAAAACATTCGTGGTGGATGGAGGGGTCATACTGTCTAATTTGGGGTATACATTGGCACGAGCTGGTGGGGGATTATTACTCGGGATACTGCTGGCTTTTGTTGTGTCCATTGTCTTCCTATTTTTCCCGACGGTCAGGAATATAGGCTTTCCCTTTAGCTTTGCCATGAATTCCTTTCCGATAGTGGGTTTTGCGCCGCTGATCATATTGGCATTTGGACAAGGGTCGTGGTTTTCAATTGTCTTTGTTTCGATGATAATCAGCTATTTTCCTATCTTGGTAGGATTGGATAGTTCATTCAGAAATGTCTCGAAGGATATTTTGGAAGTGATGCGCGTATTCAATGCCACGCAGAAACAGATGCTCTTCAAGATATTCTTGCCGTCAGCGATCCCAGGTTTTTTGACTGCATTGCGATTGGCGATTCCTGCGAGCATTATTGGCGCCACTATCGGCGAATGGCTCGGTGTTCGGACGGGCATCGGTCAGCTTATAACTGTGGCTATGTACCAATTACGTCCCGGTTTGCTGTATGCCTCGCTTATTAGCGTAACTGTAGCGGGAGTGATATGTGTCGGCATCCTAGTTTTTGTCGAGAAGAAATTGTTGGTTTGGAAACAATAATGCCGATTCAAAAAACTTTTTTCATTATAAAACCCGAAGCATTTGAAATCAGAAATGATATCAAAGGCTATATTGCCGCACATTCCGACCTGAAATTGGTCGAGTCACGCATCATACGACTTACCGAAGCCGACATAGATGCTTTGTATGGAGATGACTTGGCTTCTCCGCTTTTGGAGGCTGCGAAGCGGCATTCAGCTGGTAAGCAGGTGGAGGTGTGTATCCTTGAAGGTGAGTCTGCGGTGGAAAGATTTCTTGATCTGGCTGGCAGACATTTTGACGGGGAACTATGCGAGCCGCATACGATCCGGTATGTATTCGGGCGGCTGGGAACAGTGAAGTATGGCGATGTTGTTTATTTTTTGAATGCAGTACACAAGGCTAGTCCAGGGGAAGTTCGAGCTTCCTTGGAATGGTTCTATCACCAGTAGCAAAAATGACCCTGCACGCAGGGTCATTTTGTATTTTATTTCTCAGGAGAAAATTCGATTAACCACTCAATACCATATTTATCTCGAAACATTCCCGCATATGACCCCCAAGGACTATCACCCATAGGTCCTTCTACTGTTCCACCTGCAGAAAGCCCATTAAATAATCTGTCCGCTTCCTCTTTGCTTTCCGTGTGTATTGAGATTTTACTTCTGTTTTCGTTTTCATTTACGGGTCCCATAAATTCTGGAACGTCATTCCCGATCAACACATTACCTTTGCTGATAGGTAAAGTAATATGCATAATTTTATTTTCTTCCTTTTCTGCCACAGGGACCTCGGCGCTCGCAATGTCTTTGAAACGGGTAATTTTTGTAAATTCGCCACCAAAGACCGATTTGTAAAAGGTAAATGCTTCTTCAGCATTACCATTGAAGTTAATCCAAGGATTTATTATTATCATACTCTAATGCTATCAAACTAAAGTGGTTTGATAAAGTTATTTACTCCAGATCTGTGGGGAAGTTAGAACCTAAGTATTAAAAAACCCGCACTACAGTCTGGACGTAGTGCGGGCGCTCTACAAATCTAGTCAGCCTGCGTTCAAGATTTGAGCCACTTTATTGAGAATCACTGATGAGACGGGAACCAATACAGTGTCTTCTTTTTTGTCATCGATCCATTCAAGGTGTTCATCCTCGACTACTACCTTGATTGTGAAGGCACGATGGTGTTGGTCATCAGGTTTTTTGCCACTAAACTTGAACACTTTTTCCTCAACCTTTTGAAAGGAAATGACAGAGGTTTTTTTAATTTCCCCATCGTTTACAATGTTGGTTGGTGGCTTGATACACAGTAAAACCTGGCACTCGGGTGCTAGGCTGTATGCGAGGAGTTTCATGAGTGTCTCTCGCGTGACACGATCTTTGGTGTATACCATATACTATCCTTTCCTTTTTTCTATTGTTATAGGTACAGGGTGAGCAAGCGAACGACGCCAGTCACACTTCACAAGCAACTGCTCATGGAGTTATTCAAAAGTATCACATGCTTGAATATAGTCAAATCTGCTCCGATTCTGCGGGCTTATTAGAATGTGGATATTAAAAAACCCGCATACGATTTGGATGTAGTGCGGGTGACAGAGTGTTTTATTTTGACGCTAACCTTGTGGCTTCCCATTGGAGCAGGTAACCAAGCTCTCTTGTTAAAGCCTCTGTAGGAAAAAAGCGAAGTGCAGCTACGTGCCAGTTGAGCCCTTTCTTAAAAGCATGTTCTTGCCACTCCGGCTTTAGACAAGCATTTGTTCCCAGGTTATCAAATGAATCAGCACATTTAATGCGAAGGGGATCAAGATCTCCCGCTTCTGCATACTTGATCACTCTTTGATACAGCTCATCTTCCCCGGGACCCTTTTCTTCAAGTGTCGGGTCAAGGGTGCAGGCTAGCATCAAAAAATGTGCTCTGTCCCCAAATTTATTTCGAATGAATTCTCGATTAAGCGAGGTGTCCTCGTCGACATCATGGAAGAATCCACCCAAACACACATCGATCTCATACCCCCACTTCATGAGTGAGAGTCCAACCCGTAGCGAATGTGTCGCACTGGGGAGTGAAAAGGGTCCTGTGCGGAGTTCTCCGGCAAATGCGACGAGAACGGTCTGAATGGCAAGTTCAATTAAGACGGGAGTCTTCATACTTTCAAAGGTTTGATCGGTTGAGATTTCAGTGAAGCTACAACAAATTCTAATACTCAGATTACAATATGAATTTGTTTGCGTCAATATTTAGCAACCACTACCCCCAAGGAAAAAACAGGGCCACTGATCAATAATTAGTGTTATCCAGGCCCATGCCAAGATTCCGAGAATGAGTAACCGTATGCTGAGGAGGATTGGTTTCTTGCTCGCGCTGCCGTCTCTAGAAGTTTGGATTATTGGAATCAATAGAAACACTAGAAGTGCCATGTGGAGCCAGAGCCCCACCATGAGCTTGAACGGAAAATACGCACGCGGACCCGTGATCTCCCTTGTCAGGAACTCCCCGATGGCAAATGGGGCATTAATGAGAAGACTCAAGAATACAGCAGTTACAATTTTTGGAACAAAATGTGTCATGGGTATAGTATTCCAAGGAATCTGAGGCAATGCTATCTGCTCCGCGGCCAGGGATCGAACCTGGGACATCCTCGTTAACAGCGAGGCGCTCTACCGGCTGAGCTACCGCGGAATGTGGGGATAATGTACCACATCGGGTACACGAAATCAAAATATGCATACTAGTTTCTCTGGGGGCGAAGAGCTGATATAATGAGAGCGTACGGTAGCTGATCGATTAATAGGACTAACCATACCCACATGAATACAAATATCAAGACTACCAACATCTCACTGACCGACGCTATATCCGAGTATGTTTCGAAAAGGATGGAGAAGATAGAAAAGCTCGTCGGGGATGACACATCTATTCAGTGCGATATCGAGCTCGCTCGCACGACTGCCCATCACAACAAGGGTGACATATTCAAAGCAGAGGCACACATCGTCGGTGCTGGCCTCAATATATTCCACGCATGCGAAAAGGAAGACCTCTATGCTGCTATAGACGAGATGCGTGACGCTGTGCTCAGGGAGCTCAAGTCTCATCGCCAGAAGAATATGTCGAGCATCCGCAGGGGAGGAGCGGCCGTCAAAGATATGATGAGAGGTCTCTGGCCCTGGAAATAAAGTACCCTCGATCAGATGAATTCATCCTCGTTCTTTAGTATGAAATCAGCCCGCCAGCCGGTCAATTCAACATTGGTGGGTATATTCCTGGCGTCGTGGTGTCTTTGGACGGTCATATACTATGTCAACCAAAGCGTTGACACGGTGAGTGCTGCGTACAAGACTCAGCAAGCTCAGATACATCGCTAATCAACTATTCTATCTGTCTGGCAGGATCTCTATTTTTTGTTCAGATATCCGCTCTGGAAATCTTTGTAGCTCATCTCCTTTCCTCCTTCGGGGATGACTTTTTCTATGACGAGAGTCCCATTGGTGAATGACGCTTCTGTTATCTTGACGCGCATTGGAACACCATCTTTGTCGATCAAAAAATATGCTTGGGGCCATTGATGATACGCCTGTATCTTCCTGAAATTTGCATACGGATCTCCCGAAAGGTCTATGAGACCGTCCTCTTTCTTGGTTTTCTTGGTATACGTTGCCTGCGCATGATCCTGTTCTTTTTCAAGTATCTTGTGAGCGACCCATTCAGGAAGGATTGAGGCAAGCAGTTTCGCCCCTTCGCGTGCCATCATTTCCTCGAATGATTCATATGATGGCCACTCGGTTACCACGACATCTTTTTGTGCAACAATTGGTCCATGATCCATTTCTTCGTCGATTCGCATGATGGTTACTCCTGTTGATTTAGTATCATTGAGGATGGCGGCCTGTAACGGAGAGGCGCCACGATATTGAGGGAGAAGAGATGGATGGATATTCAAGGTTTTATGTGGCGGAAGTTCGATGAGCATCTTTGGGAGTATTTTCCCGTATGAAGCAACAATGAAGACATCTGCAGAATCATTTTTCAAGGTTTCGATAAAAGCAGGGTCGATCTTTGCGGGATCATACACTTTGATTTTCTGCTGAATCGGCCGAACATGATTCTGCTGAATCACCCAACTCTTGACCACATTTGGTGTCAGGATCAGCTTCCTGCCTCGAGGTTTGTCTGGGGTTGTAACGATGGCGGTCGGGGTGAAGCCGAGCAGCGCAAGCTCATCCAGCACATATATGGAGAATTGTGATGAGCCGAAAAAGATAAAGTTCATATGGTATGTGAGTGCTATGTGGTCTACTTATTCTGGAGATCTTTGATCTCTTCCTCACTCATCTCCCAGATTTGATCAGCTTTGTCTATGAAAAGAGTTCCGTTGAGGTGGTCGGTCTCGTGCTGGAATATCTGTGCCAGGAGACCTGACGCGCCGCGCTCAATCTTCTCACCCTTTTCGTTGTATGCGCGAATAGTGGCTTTGGTAGAACGTTTGACCTTGCCATAAAGCCAACGGACTGAGAGACAGCCTTCCTCTAGTTCTCGTTTTTCGCGAGAAAGTTTGAGGAGGGTTGGATTGATGAATACGAGACTGCCGCCAGGACCTTTGTACTCTTTGTCTGCTTGTTTGAGGAGATCTCCTGAAACCACGAATATACGGAGAGGGATGTCAATTTGTGGAGCGGCGATTGCTACTCCGTCCTTTTGTTTGTCCATAGTGACCACCATGTCGGCGATGATGCTGTTGATCTTGTCGGTTCCAATATCAGAAAGGGGCACTTCTTTGGCAGTGCCACGAAGGGTAGGGTGCTCGCGCTGGAGGATGTCGCGGATCATGGTGAAACTGTAACAGGAAAAATGAGAATTGTATACTTCTATAACAGACTCTCCGGATCTACTTTGATCTTCACGTCAGGTGGCAATTGCCTCAGTTTCTCGAGCAAATCAGTATTTGGCCAGCCTCCTTGTGGAAGCTTGATCAACCCGTGGATGATCGAATTACCGCGAACTGTAGCGGTGAACGCGGGGAAGACGTCGATCTCACGAGGCTCGAGGAGTCGTTGGACCTCGGCCATGCGTGCAGCAATGAGATCCTTCTTTCCTTCGATGGTGATCTTGATGAGCGTCGAATATGGTGGATATGAGAACTGTCTACGATCCTCAAGGGTAGCTCGATAGAAATCACTCAGGTTGCCTTTGAGGCCGTAGTCGAATACTTTTTCCTCCGCTTTACGAGTTTGTACTAGGAATGATCTGTTGGCTAACCCGCGCAGGCGAATGAGGGTGTGCATGATCTTCTCTTGTATACGGAAATCCGGTAGGGCAAAAAGCGAGTCGAGTGAGGCAACCGCGATATGATCTATTTTTTCTGAAAGATGTACGAGTGTCATCTCTGTGCCGAGAAGTATGCTGCCAGGTTTCGTTTTGAACCTATCCAAAGTTGCGGAGATCTGTGCATCAGTCTTGGTGCTGTCGGCATCTATCTTGAATACATCTATCGAAGGAAATTTTTCCTTGATATCTTCATAGACACGGTCAATACCGATTCCGAGAGGGGCAAGTCTCCAGCCGCCACAATGTATACAGTTCTCATCGGCTGTTCGACGTTCGCCACAGCGATGGCACATGAAGAAATTTTTGCCCGACTCTTTTGAGGTATGGAGTACCACGGGTCCAGAGCACTGTTTGCACGAAACGATCGTCTCACAATCGCTACAAACGGTAACTGGTGACGTTCCGCGACGGATAGCGAGAATGAAGAGATGAGTGCTCTCTTCTTTGTTGTAGCGGATGAGATCCTCCAGCTCCGGAGAGAGGACTCTGAAAGGAGCCGGTTCCGAAGATGTGGTTGCGTCATTCGTGCGCTCCATCGGCATTGATTGGTGTCGTGGTTCCTTCTTCATGTCGACGAGTACATCAGTTGCCGTCGATATTGATCTCCACTTGAAAGGTGACCCTTGAGAGATATCGTGGTTGTCGGATCGATTTAGCGTCTCAGCTCGAAGCAAGTTGTCTGCACGGTACACTGTCTGTCCGCTCGCGCGAGCGATGGTCTCTAGTGCATGGCGCATGTCTATATATGGATGCCGAGCGCCGATCCAACCGCGACCATTCTCACGCTCGATAATGATGGTATCTATATCCTTACGAGGCAAGACTGCAAAAGAGCCTGTGGCTACGATGACAACAGGATGACTTGTCTCAGCAATACTTTCCCAGGTGTCTATGAGATCTTTTTTGGCCAGTTTGCCGTGAAGCGCGAATATATACCCCTCGATGCCTTTGGTCAGCGTGGCGGATGTATTTTTTGCGTCCTCGATGGTGGGTACATATATGGCCACAGATCTTTTGCGAGCGAATTCTTGTCTGATGAGGCTGCGCCAGGATCCGACACGATCTTCATCATCGCCCTGTATGGCATAGGTCTCATCGGGGGCAGCCTGGAGCCTTCCGTTCGTGGGCGAGCTCTTCTCTTGGGCAGGAGCTGTGATCTTATTTGCATTCTCGAGAAGCGTGTCTGATATGAGTGCATCGATGACCGAGCCTATGTTGGTGGCATAATAGTCTGCCAATTTCTTGCACGACTCAACAAATGGAGCAGGGAAGAAGTGAGTTGCTCTGACACGTTCGAGCTTTTTGAGCGCATATGGCGCATCTTTGATCTCAGCTTTTATATCCGCAGCGACACGGGATCCTGTTACGAGTGCGGAGACGCTTTTGGATCGTATCGGCACTATCACGATAGCGCCCACGGGTATGTCCGAGGAGGTGAAGTAGGAAAGCTCATCGACTCCCTTGGTGCGGGTGAGGGGGATGACGGTGATGATGTTCATGAGTGTCTTATTTATACCGCATTTGGTGGATTTGTGGGGGATTGACGATAATGTTCACAGCGTGTTCTATTTTATTTGTACAAACACCTCAAACCCAGTAGAATATTCCTCATGACCTCTCTCGAAAAGAAATCCAAGCCCTCATTCCGCGTCCATGGCCTAGCGGGCAAGAAGACTCTCAAAGGAACCATCCATATTAATGGTGCAAAGAATGCAGCGCTCAAAGCAATGGCAGCCGCGATCCTCTTTGATGGCCCAGTCCAGCTTGAGAATATTCCTGATACTGCGGATATAGCTACCCTTACTGAGATACTAAGGAAGTTGGGTGCCCGTATCGACTCGAGCGGCAAGGCGTTGGTTATTGATCCGAGTACCATCTCTTCGACCGACATAGACCTCGAGCTCGCCAAGGGCATGCGCGCATCGGTTGTACTGACGGGCCCGTTGCTCGCAAGATATGGGAAAGTGAGTTTTCCTGCGCCTGGTGGCTGTGTCATAGGTGCTCGTCCCATCGATCTCTTCCTCTCTGCGTATGAACAACTCGGTGCAACGGTGGATGAGACAGACTACCTGTATGATATTCAAGGTAAGAAACTATCTCCGAAAGAAATCACTTTCAAGATGATATCGGTTGGTGCCACCGAGACGCTCATGATGGCGGCCGTGCTTCTGGATGGTAAGACAATCTTGAACAACTGTGCCAAAGAACCTGAGATCGTCAATGTGGCAGAGTGGCTCAATGCGTGTGGAGCACGAATCTCTGGTGCAGGCACCTCAACCATCACAATAGAGGGTACAAATGGAAAACTACTCGCGCCAAAAGTTCCATTTGTAACTATTCCTGATCGTATCGAGGCTGCAAGCTTCCTCATTTTGGCTGCACTTTGTGCCGAGGATGTGACCATCGAGACGTGCGAGCCAAAACATATGGGCGCAGTCTTGGATCTTTTGAAGAAAGCAGGGGTACACATGGAGATAGGCACAAATAGTATTCGTGTTATCAATAGTTCACCCTCCACCACTTCGTTCAAGGCATTTGATATAGAAACACGAGAGTATCCTGGATTTGCTACGGACATACAGGCGCCTGCCGTTGTCTTTCTTACACAAGCAGAGGGAACAAGTCGAGTTGTCGAGACTATTTTCGAGGGACGATTCAAATATACTGAGGATCTCATTGTTCTCGGTGCAGATATCACTGCAGGTAGTCCAAAAGAGATTACGATCACTGGTCCTCAATCTTTGAAACAGCCTATCGATGGTACAGAATTGACCGCCCACGACATTAGAGCTGGTTTTGCAGTTGTGCTTGCTGCGCTTATCGGAGAAGGGAAGTTCACTATCAACAATGTGCACCTCATCGATCGTGGATACGAGCGACTCGAAGAGAGGCTGAGAGCTCTTGGGGCTGATATTGAGAGGATATAATTGTAGATTATTATGCAAACTCAAGAAAATAGTAGGTTCACATCAATTCTTATTGCGGGTGCTATAGGGCTGCTTATTCTGGGTACTATAGCCATGTTTGCCGCAAGATCGTATGCCGAAGAGAAGTATCGTCTAGCGATGAGAGACCTTCTCACCGAAAGACAGAGTGCTCATGAGTTGCTCGATAGAAGTATAAAAGAAAGCGATAATGATGCGCAGTTCATTGCACAGTGCACAATCATAGAGAAAAAGTATGGGGATCTGGTAGGTGTCGTTTCATCAATTGCAGTACCGGCACGATTTTCTAGTTCACATCAAACCATTAAAAACGCAATTATCGAACTTGAATCAGGGGCTTCTGCTATTTGTGATGGTGTGCGTACAGATTCGCAGTCTTCTATTAGTGAGGGTATAGTTGGATATAAAGAGAGTTTGCAAAAATTAACCACAGGAGCATCAATCCTCGCATCTTCCACGCGAACCAACAGGGGCCTTCAAACTATTTTTGTTCCAACAATAGTTCTGGCTATCCTTCTCAGTATATTTTTTTATGTCTTTTATCCGGATGATAGCTTCAAACTACTCCGAGCAATCATATTGGGTGCCACGATAAGCATATTATCCACGCTACCAAATTATTTGGGAATGGTTGGGTGGATCATCGCGGTTGGTGGTTCACTTGCTCTGGTTATGAGGGTTATGAAATATTCACTCGGGTCAGCACTTTTGTTCATTTTCGTGGTGAGTAGCATCTTTCAAGTTGTCTATGCGGCCTTGATGCAATTGGCGCGATGACTATGATATAGTCCTATGTACCTCACAGGGCTATTATGAGTATATTCTCCCCAAAACTCGGCATCGACCTCGGCACTGCCAACACGCTCGTCTTCTTGCCGGGCAAGGGTATCATCTTGAATGAGCCTTCTGTCGTTGCCATTTCCGAAGTCGACAAGAAGGTGCTCGCAGTCGGCAATGAAGCAAAAGAGATGGTCGGCCGTACACCCGATACTATCGTTGCCTACCGACCTATGCGCGATGGAGTCATTGCTGATTATCGTGTGACTGAGGCCATGCTCCGCTACTTCATCGACAAGGCACTAGGACGCTGGTCACTCTTCAAGCCCGATGTCATGGTTTCTGTTCCTGCAGGCATCACTTCCACCGAGCGACGTGCAGTCGTCGAGGCAGCCCTACGCGCTGGTGCCAAAAATGCGTATGTGGTCAAGGAACCTATCCTCGCTGCCATCGGTGCAGGTATCCCGATCCAGGAGCCTCGTGGACACATGATTGTCGATATTGGTGGAGGCACGACTGATGTGGCAGTCATCTCGCTCGGTGGTATCGTTGCCTCGACATCAGTGAAGTGCGCGGGCAACAAAACAGATATTGCCATCGCCGACTATGTGAAGAAAACTTTCAATCTTGCTATCGGTGATCATATGGCGGAGGTTATCAAAATCAATATCGGATCTGCAATCCCTTTGGAGCAAGAACTTGCCATGCAGGTCAAAGGACGCGATTTTATTTCTGGCTTGCCTCGTTCGACCGAGATCAAGACCAATGAGATCGTCAAGGCTATTGCTGGGCCGCTTCGTGACATGATCAAAGCTATCAAGGATGTCTTGCAGGAAACGCCTCCAGAATTGGCCGCAGATATTATTGACCAAGGTATCACGCTCACTGGTGGATCATCTCTCTTGAGGAATTTGCCGGAACTGGTCTTTCGTCGCACCGGCGTGAAGGCTCAACTTGCCGAAGAGCCACTTCTCTGTGTTGCGAAGGGGACTGGTATTGCACTTGATCATTTGGATACATACAAGAAGACGATTATTTCGAAGAGGTAATTCTGGTATACTTCCTTCATGAAAGGATTGTACGACCTCTCCCACCACGCATATCTCATCATAGGTAGTGACCCTCACCGCCTCCACCTCATTTCTATTCTTGAAAATGATCATGACATATCTGCCCAAGCAAACCCGGATTTTTTTGACCGCACATACCAAAATCTCACCATTGATGATGCTCGCGAGCTGAAATCTCTTCATAGCACACGACCGATCGGGTCCTCAGGCAAGAAGATATTCATCGTTACAACCAATGCGGCAACTGTTGAAGCTCAGAATGCTCTACTGAAGCTTTTGGAAGAACCAGCTGAGTATGCTCATTTCTTTTTGATAGTGCCGTCGGGGCACATTTTGTTGCCGACTATAAAATCACGTACAACAGAGGTTAGTTTTCAAAATTCAGGAGTTATAGGGGCTCAAAAAAGCGCTGATTGCGCCGAATTAGTCGAAGAAGCACAGAAATTCCTAAAAATGCCAGCTGCTAAGCGACTCGAGGTAGTTAAAAAGTTGATGGAGGATATAACTAAGGAAAAAAAGACCAAACAAGATGCGATTAACTTTTTGAATGCGATTCAAGAAGTTGTCTATGAAGAAAAAGACATCAAAGAGGGTGTAAAATCATTGGAAGCTATTGAAACTGCGCGAAAATATATTCATGACCGTGCGCCGAGTGTGAAGATGTTGCTCGAGTATGTCGCCCTGAATGTGTAAGTGTGACGGGGAGTGGGAGTGTCGAGTTTTTCATTCACAAAAATTCATTTCTGTGCTCTAGAATGTTGAGGATTAAAGGCTTCGTTTTCCAAATTATGCCACATCTCAAAAAGAAGTTGGCGAAGAAAAAATTGCAGGGAAGAACGCTGTCTCTACCGCGTCGAGGATTCTTCTTATTTGATATGATATACTACTTCTAATTATCCTATTAAGAATTAGAAATTCACCTTCATGGCATACGACTTCAACCCATTCAAGAAGCACCTCGCGTCAAGCGAAGAGTGGCTCAAAAAAGAATTCCAGCAGATTCGCACAGGTCAGGCTTCTCCAGCAGTTCTCGATGCGGTGAAAGTAGAGGTATATGGTGCTCCTATGGCCCTCAAAGAGGTTGCCAGCGTTACTATCGAGGGAGCTCGTACTCTCCGTATTTCGCCATGGGACAAGAGTCAGACCAAGGAAATTGAGAAATCTCTCACAGTCGCCAATCTTGGCCTCGCCGTTGTAGTGGATGATCAAGGACTTCGTGTCATGTTCCCAGAGCTTACTGCAGATCGCCGCACTGAGATCGCTAAGATGGCAAAGGATAAGCTCGAAGATTCCAAGAAACAAGTGCGTCAGCATCGTGATGGTATCGTCAAAGATCTTCAAACCAAGTAAAAGGACGGTATACTCGGCAAAGATGACGCTTTCAGGGCAAAGAATGACGCACAGAAACTCGTTGATGATGCCAACAAGAAACTTGAAGACGCGTATGTGAAAAAAGAGAAGGAGATACTCGGCTAAGTTCACTCTATATCATGATCACCGCGCTCATATTCATCATTGTACTCGCCATCCTCATCTTCGTGCATGAGTTGGGACATTTTCTCGCGGCTCGTGCGAGCGGCATACGTGTAGATGCATTCAAAATCGGTTTTGGCCCAAAAATATTCGCGTGGACAAAGGGGGAGACTGAGTATGGTGTTAATCTCATCCCATTTGGCGGCTATGTGAAAATTCATGGTGAGAATCCTGACGTAGAAGCTGAGAGCGGACCGGATGCATCGCGTAGTTTCATGAACAAGCCCCGCTGGAAGCAGGTTGTCGTACTGGTGGCTGGAGTGACCTTCAATTTTATATTCGCCTGGGCGCTCTATGCGACCGGCTTCATGTTCGGTGTCACTGCTACTAGTGATGGTTTCGAAAAATATGCCGACAACTTCACTGATGAGCGCGTCATGATCACCTATGTACAGCCAGGTTCTCCTGCAGAGAAAGCGGGCGTCGCTGTTGGTGACGTCATCCTCGCTGTTCGCAGCCCCGCATCAGTCTCCTCCTCAGATCCAATCCCGACAGATACCAGCAAAGAAGTCCTCGCCCTCGAAAATTCACTGACCGTAGAAAGCGTGCAAGGTATCATATCGGCTAACAATGGTGCCCCTGTAGATCTTACCCTCCGCAACAAAGATGGCGCACGTGAAGTTGAAATTGTCCCGACCCAAGGCATCGTAGAGGGTAAGTATGCCGTCGGTATCGGCATGCAGAAGGTGGGGGATCTCCAGTTACCATTTTTCACTGCAGTGACGGAAGGGTTCCGCTACATGATCATCATGATCAAGGAGACCGCACTTAGCCTGGGAACCTTCATTCTCAATATATTCCAGGGTACGGCGAATTTCTCTGATGTTGCTGGCCCTGTGGGTATCGCAGGCATCGTCGGCAATGCTGCTGATCTCGGCTTCACCTATCTCATCATGATCACTGCGCTTATATCCATCAACCTTGGCGTCATTAATCTGGTGCCATTTCCTGCGCTCGACGGCGGCCGCGTCCTCTTTGTGCTTATCGAAGGTGTTATACGTCGCCGCATCCCAATGAAGTTCTCCAATATTGTGAACGGGATCGGCTTCGCTCTGCTCATGCTCCTCATGTTAGTGGTCACCTATAGAGACATCGCGAAGATATTCAAATAAGTGCCGAAATCGCACACAAATGCTACGATAAAGCCATGAAGCAATCATTTTTGTTCACCAAGACACGCCGCGAAGCTCCAAAAGACGAAGTCGCCAAGAATGCCCAACTCCTCATCAGGGCCGGATTCATCCACAAAGAGATGTCTGGCGTCTATTCATTCCTGCCACTCGGACTCCGCACGCTCCACAAGATTGTCAGCATTATTCGTGATGAGATGAATAGTATCGGTGGTCAAGAAGTTACTCTGACAGCACTCCAAGATAAGAAGGTCTGGGAGGCCACCAATCGTTGGGATGATACAGTCGTAGATAACTGGTTCAAGACTGAGCTCAAGAATGGTAGCAAGGTAGGACTCGGTTTCACCCATGAAGAGCCTCTTACTGCGCTTATGGCAGATCATATTCGATCGTTCAGGGACTTGCCTCGTGCGGTCTATCAATTCCAGACAAAGTTCCGCAATGAAGAGCGTGCTAAATCTGGTATTATGCGTGCCCGCGAATTTTTGATGAAGGATCTCTACTCTTTCAATGTGAGTGATACAACGCATCAGAATTTCTACGAAGAAGCAAAGAAGGCGTATATCCGTGTCTTCGACAGGGTTGGCTTGGGCGGACAAACCTATGTGACATTCGCTGCTGGCGGATCATTTTCCAAATATTCACACGAGTTCCAAACCATCACTGAAGCTGGGGAAGATACCATATATGTTCACGAAGGAAAGAGAATTGCGGTCAACAAAGAAGTACTCAATGATGAAGTGCTCGCTGATCTCGGGATATCGAAAGCTGATCTTGTTGAGAAGAAGGCGGTCGAGGTGGGGAATATCTTCAGTCTCGGAACCAAATTTTCCGAAGCACTCAATCTCAAGTTCAAGGATGATGCGGGAGAATCAAAGCCAGTCGTTATGGGTAGTTACGGTATCGGCCCGGGTCGTGTCATGGGTACTATTGCCGAGCTTTGGTCCGATGACAAAGGACTTGTATGGCCAGAATCGGTCTCGCCGTTCGCTGTACACCTGATCGCATTGTTCGACCAGGAAGGAACGGTGAAGAAGGTGACAGACGAAATCTACGAAAAGATGAGCAAGGCAGGAGTGGAAGTTCTCTATGATGACCGTGATGCCACTGCGGGTGAAAAGTTCTCAGATTCAGATCTGATCGGCATTCCAAAAAGGATTCTTGTAAGTGCAAAAACTCTCAAGAGTGGGGAAGTGGAGATCAAATATCGCCAGACGGGCAAAGTTGAGATGGCTCAGCTATCCACGATCGCATAAGGTTCAGTAAACCTCTCTCGTAAACTCACGGGTTGCGGTCATACGACCACTGCTCCGAGATGACGCATCTCGGGTTGTCCACATGCGTGCACCTGCCTTTACAAAGTAGGTGCTATAATGTTGCTGTATGCCTTTGGAATATATATTTCCTGATCATAGTGTCCGAAATCATCAGATTAGGGTTATTGCCGGCACGGCCCTCGTTGTTGTTGTGCTCGTGTATCTCTTCTATTTGGTAGGCCAAAAGCTTTCTCCTCAGAATGACCCTCAGTCTACAGTAGATAAGACTGCTGCACTACAAAAGTTGGTCTCAGAACCCAATCCTCCTGCTAACTTGGCTCCCCAAGAGGTTGCTGGGCGACAAGAGATTGCAAATAAGCCCAATCCTCCGAGCAGCCTCGAGCCGGGTGAAGTTCAAGAAAGACAGGCGACCTTAGAGAACATTTAATAAAAACATTTTAACAAAAAATAACTACATTTATGAAAAAAACCCTCTCCCTCACCCTCATCATCCTCGGCTTCCTCCTCGGAGCATCAGCTCTCTCAGCTGTAGCTGCATGGACAGCTCCAGGCTGTGCACCAACAGGATGTAATACAGATGCCCCTATCAACGCATCTTCCTCTCCTCAAACCAAATATGGTCCTCTTACCCTTAACTTCAGCAATATCTATGCTATAGGACTCAAAGTACTCGGAAGTGTCCAAATCGTAGATGGTACTCAGGGAGCAGGTAAAGTCCTCACCTCTGATGCGAGTGGTATAGCGTCGTGGGTGTTGCCTGCTGCTGCAGGAGGGGGTACATCAGTAAATGGAATAGCCGCATATACCACTCCTGGCTCACATACATGGACTGTTCCTGCAAATGCAAAATTTGCAGAAGTGACCGTAGTTGGTGGAGGCGGGAGTGGCTATGTCATAGTAACCCGTGGCAATGTTTTGAGATATGGTTTAGGAGGCCTTGCGACAAAAACAATCCCATTGACTGGAGTGACCTCTGCATCCGTTACGGTTGGTGCGGCGGGAGATCGGACGGGGGTGTATCCCGGTGGCGCCTCATCTGTAGTTATTGGGGGGAATACTATATCTGCGTCAGGAGGATCTGGTTTTGATGGTGCAGGCAGTGGTGGTGATGTGAATGGCTCTGGACCATATTTTGGGTTTGGTTATATTGATCAAGATGTCGTAAGGAATGGGGCAGTTGTCATTAGGTACTACTAATTTTTTATAGTTCTGCTATTTGAAAAAACTCCCGCAAGGGAGTTTTTGTTTTCACTATTCATTTTCGATAGAAATATGCTAAGGTGTACGCATGTTCAAGAAGCACAAAGATGCATTTTTCGCACGATTTTCCAACGATATTGGTATTGATTTGGGCACCGCAAACACACTCGTGTATGTGCGTGGCAAAGGTATCGTCGTGAATGAACCATCCGTCGTCGCGGTCAACCAGAAGACTGGTCAGGTCGTCGCTGTCGGCCAGACTGCAAAGGACATGCTTGGTAGAACGCCGCTCCACATCACAGCTGTGCGACCCCTCGTTGATGGTGTGATCTCTGATTTTGAAGTTACGGAGGAGATGCTGGCGTATCTCATGAAGCGCGCGGGGGAGTACATGCCCAAGAAGCCTCTCGGTCCCCGTGTCGTCGTCGGCGTTCCATCTGGAGTTACCAACGTCGAAGTCCGTGCTGTGCGCGATGCTACAAAGAATGCAGGTGCACGCGAGGTATTCATCATCGAACAACCGATGGCTGGCGCGATCGGTATCCGCCTTCCCATACACGAGCCTGTAGGCAGTATGATCATAGATATTGGTGGAGGTACGACCGACATTGCAGTCATATCGCTCGGTGGTATTGTTCGCTCCAAGAGTCTTAAAATCGCCGGGGATAAACTCAACAATGATATCATCTCGTACATCAGGAACGAGTTCAAAATACTCATCGGTGAAACGACTGCTGAACAGGTCAAAAAAGATGTAGGTGCAGTGATACCTGCCGAACCTCTCGAAACGACCATTCGCGGCCGTGATCTCATCACTGGGTTGCCTCGCGAGGTGATCATCACTGACTCTGATATCCGAGAAGCGATAGGTCAGTCTATAGAGACGCTTGTCGGTGCAACCAAAGAAGTGCTTGAGACGACGCCGCCAGAGATACTCTCCGATGTTATGAAGCGCGGTGTGCATATCGTTGGCGGAGGAGCGCTCATCAAAGGGCTGGACGAACTCTTATCAGAAATGCTCAAGATACCCGTCACGATAGCTGATGATCCGCTTACGGCGATAGCTCGTGGCGCAGGTATTGTGCTCGAAGATATCGATGCGTATCGTTCTGTCCTTCTCCATAGCGAAGATGACCTACCTGCAACCTCATAGGCGCCCATACCAGCAGTTTGCACGCTTCGGCGCTGTCATCGTCGGGGTGATAGTTCTTGCGTGTGTGGTGATCATTATATTCGCCCCGCATCTCTTTTCAGCTGTGTTCACTTCGATGGCACGACCATTCTGGCGTATGGAGTTCTCCGCAATGAGTGGGTCACTCAAATCACCCGAGCGTCTCCTTGCAGAGAATGAAGAGCTCAGAAATCGCTTGACCGATCTTGAGCTTTCTTCAGAAACAATAGATTTTGTTCTTGCTGAGAATCAGGAGCTCAAAACCTTGCTCGGTCGGGGTAACGATGTGCAGACTTCAACAAGTTCTGAGTATATGGCCCCAATAGTTGATGGGGTGCTTGCGGCTGTACTCAAGCGGCCCCCCGTCTCTCCCTATGACGAAATTATCATAGATGTTGGGAGGGATTATACTATCTCGACGAGCAGTTTGATATATGCTGTTGGCAATGTACTGATCGGCAGAGTTGTGGATGTTCTCGGCACTACTTCAAAAGTTAGACTCTTTTCATCTCCCGGTGAACGATATGAGGTATTGATAGGAACCAGCAACACCCCCGCCACCGCCATAGGTCGTGGAGGGGGACAGTACGAAGCACAGGTATCCCGAGAAGCGGGAGTACGTGAGTCCGATTTTGTCACCAATCCATCCGTGAGCCAGAGACCATTCGCACAAGTGACCGCCGTGCTCTCGGATCCCACACAACCGTTTGAAACAGTGATCTTCGCGCCGATGGTGAATATATATCAGCTGAAATGGGTGATTGTGAGGTAAGATTCTATACAACAGTATCTAGAACTATGCAAAATAATTTTGGATTGAGAATAGTGCTCGATATCTTGATCTTTTCAGCCGTTATTCATGGCTGGTGGTTCATTGCCGTACCTCTTGCACTCAGCGGAGCTTGGAAGTATGCATATTTCTGTGAGTTCATTATTGCAGGCATCATCTATGACAGTCTCTTTGGTCTGGTACCGGGAAATGGTGTTGCTGGGTATGCCGGAATAATCCTGTCTATAGTCTTACTCCTGCTCGTAGCGATCCTCAAGAGGGTACTGCGGAGGTAGAATCTTGTTCTATGATATGATTCAGCCATGTCATTTTTCTCGAAAATCCCCATATCGCTTCGACGCCGTAAGCACAGACGAATCACCGAGATCGCGCCCGATGAAGTTATGATCGATTCGAGGAATCTTCCTGAATTCGATACCACGCAGTTTGAAGGTCGTCTTGAAAAGCCAATATCAAAATTTACACTCTACAGTGTTGGGGGCATCTTCTCGCTAGTTGCCTTCGTATTTATCGTACAAGCTTGGAATCTGCAGATTGTCAAAGGTGAGGAATACAAAGAGCGAAGCGAGCGCAATATGCTCCGTCCGGTACCTGTATTTGCAGGCAGAGGTATTATAGCTGATAGGAATGGCCGTCTACTTGCGTGGAATGCGCCCAAAATAGAAAACGAGGATTCAGATATCAAGTCAATTATGAGTCAATCATCAAGCACTGCACCAAAGCTTGCGAACGAAGATACAGTGGCTACTCGTGAATACGCCACATCAACTGGACTTTCGCATGTTTTGGGATATGTGCAGTATCCATCAAAGGACAAGAATGGTTTTTATTACCAAAATGACTTTATGGGTATTGCGGGAGCTGAGAAGTATTTTGATTCTCATTTGCAGGGCGTGAATGGATCGCGTTTGGTAGAAGTCGATGCTCGTGGTGACATAGTGTCTGAGAATATCATGCGACCACCTCAACAGGGCTCCTCGGTGAATCTTTCTATAGACAGTAAGGTACAGTCTGCACTTTATAGGAATATCGAGAGCATTGCGCGACAGGTAGGCTTTGCGGGCGGAGCAGGCATTATCATGGATGTTCAGACTGGGGAATTGCTTGCTTTGACCAGTTATCCTGAATACAGCTCACAGGTCATGTCTGACAGATCAGATACTGCTGCAGTCAAAGCGCTTCTCAACAATATTGATTTACCATTTCTCAATCGTGCAGTCGATGGGCTCTATACTCCAGGATCCATCGTCAAACCGTTCGTCGCGTTGGCTGCACTTACAGAGGATGTTATCGATGCATCGACTAATATTGTTACCGTGGGTTCGATATCGATACCGAACCCATATGATTCGACCAAGAGCACAGTTTTCCGTGACTGGAAAAATCATGGAACAGTCAATATCCGCCAGGCACTTGCAGTCTCGTCGGATGTCTACTTCTATACAATCGGTGGTGGGTACAAGGATCAAAAAGGGTTGGGTATCGTCCGGATCGACAAGTATCTCAAGATGTTCGGTCTTGGCGAGCTCATGCCCGACTCGTTCGCCCAAGGTAAGGCGGGCACCATACCTACTCCTGAGTGGAAAAAGAAAACATTCAACGAAGACTGGTACCTCGGTAATACCTACCACACATCGATTGGACAGTACGGATTCCAGATAACTCCTATTCAGATGGTTCGTGCCATTGCTGCCATCGCAAATAACGGCAGTTTGCTTGTACCGTCCATCACCAAAGATCAAGGGCCCGTAGTAGAACGCTTTATCGAGGAGATTTCGTCGGGGGACTTCCAGGTCATTCGTGAAGGTATGAGGCTCGGGGCCGTAGAAGGCACAGGAAAAGCACTCAATGTACCGTATGTTACTGTGGCTACCAAGACCGGAACCGCAGAGCTTGGTGTATCGAAAGATCATGTCAACTCTTGGGTGACAGGATTCTGGCCGTATGAAAATCCGAAGTACGCCTTCGTCGTCATGCTTGAGAAAGGCTCAGTCCATAACCTGATTGGTGCGGCGGCGGTGATGAGGCAGCAGCTTGATTGGATGAATCTGAATACGCCGGAATATTTCAAGCCTTGAAATATGTAGGCATATAGTGGTATAATGGCAAAACTTATCACTTAATCCAAGTGCTTCTTCACTCTTATGTCTACAGAAATCCAATACCTTACGAACGAGAAATTCGCAGAGTTGCAAAAAGAAGTTGAACATCTGAAGACTATTCGCCGCAAGGAAGTTGCCGAACAGCTCGAATATGCAAAGAGATTGGGTGATCTCTCGGAGAATGCAGAGTACCATCAGGCGCGTGAAGAGCAAGCTATCGTCGAGGATCGCATCAGCCGACTCGAAAACTTGCTCAAGAATGCGGTCATTTCTGCAAAAGGGGGTAGCGACATTATCATCGTCGGTTCAACAGTGCGTCTCCAAAAGGATGGCGATAACAAATCGTACCTCTATGTGCTCGTAGGATCAGAAGAGGCAGATATGTCACAGGGCAAAGTATCCAACATGTCACCACTTGGCTCAGCACTTCTCGGACACAAGGAGGGAGATATCATCAAAGTTAGCACCCCAAAGGGTATGGTCAGCTATCAGATAGCGGCAGTCAAATAGCCATGTCTTCACTCGAAGAATTGAGATCAGTCCGTCTTTCCAAGCTCGACCTCCTCAAAAAGGCAGGTATGGATCCATACCCAGTCTCGGTACCGCGTGATTTTTGTCTCAAGGATGCGCGTGCGAATTTTGTAGAGTATGAAAAGTCGCAGAAGGAAGTCTCACTTGCGGGACGTATCATGGCTATCCGTGGACAGGGAGCGATCCTTTTTGCGGTCCTCGATGACGGCAAGTCGACGCTTCAGGCGGTGATCAAGAAGGATACCCTCAAGGCCGAGCTTTTCGAGTTGTTCAGCAGCGCTGTAGATATTGGTGATATTATCAGTGTTACCGGAACATTCTTCACTACAAACAGGGGAGAGCAGAGCATTCTTGTGACTTCATGGACTATCGCTTCCAAGTCACTCCTTCCTCTTCCAGAGAAGTGGCATGGCATCACCGATCCTGATGAGCGCTTCCGTAAGAGATATTTAGATTTTATCATGGATGCTGAAGCGCGAGACATTTTTTATAAAAAGGCCAAGTTCTGGGACAAGACACGCGAGATTCTCAAGAAAGAAGGGTTTCTCGAAGTTGAGACTCCGACACTCGAGACCACTACCGGTGGGGCCGAGGCGACTCCTTTCAAGACGCATCACAACGACTATGACCTGCCGGTATATCTGCGCATATCGGTCGGAGAGTTGTGGCAGAAGCGATTGCTCGCTGCTGGTTTTCCCCGCACCTTCGAGATCGGACGTCTCTACAGGAATGAAGGAAGCAGTCCGGAACATGCGCAGGAATTCACAAATCTTGAGCTGTATAGTTCATACATGTCGTTTGATCAGGGAGTTGCATTTACAGAGAAGCTGATCAAAGAAGTTGCTCAGGATGCATTTGGGACTCTATCGTTCGATATCAAGGGCGAGAAAGTCGACCTTTCTGGGGAATGGGATCGCATAGATTATGTTGATACGGTCAAGAAGGTTACGGGTATCAACATCTTCGAAGCCTCTGAGAAAGATATGGAAAACAAACTTCGCGAGCTCAAGGTGGAATATGATGGTCTCAATCGCGAGCGACTTACCGACACCCTCTGGAAATATTGCAGGAAACAGATCGTCGGCCCTGCATGGCTCGTGAATGTTCCCAAGCTTGTATCTCCGTTGTCAAAAGCTAATCCTGAGGATCCGCGCAAGACTCTGCGTGCCCAGCTCATCCTCGCAGGTGCAGAGATGACCAATGGTTTTGCCGAGCTCAATGATCCTATAGATCAGCATGACCGTTTCGAAGCTCAGAAGAAACTCATCGAGAAAGGAGACACCGAGGCAATGATGCCTGATGATGAGTTCGTAGAGATGCTTGAGCACGCCATGCCACCAGCTTTTGGTTTTGCATACGGCGACCGACTCTTTGCTACGCTCGCAGGTAAGCCGCTCCGCGAGACGCAGATGTTCCCACTTATGAGACCGAAGAATAAGTAAGTTTAATTTTTGATTTTCACATGAATTTTTTCACCAAGATGCTCATAAAGAAGCAGCTCAAAGGCAAGGTGCCCGATGCTGAGATGGACAAGATGATCGAAATGATCGAGAAAAATCCTGACTACTTCAAGCAGATGGCAGAGTCTATACAGGAAAAGATGAAAGCCGGAATGTCTCAGGAAGAAGCTGCGATGGCGATCATGCAACAGGATGGCGACCAAATCAAGAAGATGATGGGCAAATAATCATCTTTCTGCTACACTCCCTACACTATGAGCTTAAGTATCGGCATCGTCGGCCTTCCTAATGTCGGCAAATCAACCCTTTTCAACGCTCTTACAAAAAAGAGCGTTCTTGTCGCAAACTATCCTTTTGCAACCATCGACCCATCTGTAGGTGTGGTCGCTGTGCCTGACGATCGTCTCTACAAGCTTGCCACATTCTCGCAGACACAAAAGACTGTACCCGCAGTCGTCGAATTCGTAGATATCGCCGGGTTGGTCAAGGGTGCTTCTGACGGCGAGGGTCTCGGTAACCAATTCCTCACCAATATCCGCGAGACTGATGCTATTGCTGAAGTCGTGCGTATATTCGAAGATGACAACATCATCCATGTCGACGGCAAGATCAATCCGCTCAAAGATATTGAGGTCATCAATCTCGAGCTCATTCTCGCTGACATGCAGACTGTAACCAAACGTCTGACCAATCTCAACAAAGAAGTTCGCGCAGGTAAGAAAGAGGCGATCATCGAGGCCGGACTCGTCGAGAAGATCAAGGCTGCACTCGAGTCTGGCAAGCTCGCCTCTACCGTCAAACCTGATGAGTTCGAGGCTCCATTCTTGAAACATCTCCACCTTCTCACTTCAAAGCCATTCATGTACGTCTTGAACAAGAAATCAGGCGGTAAGAACCTCGATGAGCTCAACGATGAGCGCTATCAAGCACTCATCAAGTTTTTCACTGAACAAGGTGCAAAGTGGGTCATTGTCGATGCGGGTATAGAACATGACCTCAAAGATCTCGAGGATAAGGATAAGAAGGAGATGCGTGAAGGTCTCGGTGCGAAGGATGACGGTATCGACGACCTCATCAAAAAGGGATATGAACTTCTCAATCTCATTACCTACTTCACCACAGGCGAGAAGGAGACACGTGCATGGACTATCGGTCGTGGCTGGACAGCACCAAAGGCAGGTACAGCTATCCATGGAGATTTTGAGGCGAAATTCATCCGTGCAGAGGTTATCGAATGGGATAAGCTCATAGAATCAGGGTCATTTGGTGCCGCACGCGAAAAAGGCCTGCTCAGGACAGAAGGCAAGGAGTATATAGTCAAAGACGGTGATGTGATGGAGTTCAAAATCTAGTTTAGAAATACACGAAGTGGATTGTGGCAATGTATACATGGTATAATCATGCCATGAGATCCTATGTTTTTGTTGTAGTTGCGGTACTTTTCTTATACCCAAGCACAACTGCTGCATTTACAATAAATTATTCCGCATTCAGGAAGATGATTGCACCCCAGCTGTCTACCAATACAATGAGCAGCTCTACGGTAAGTGATTTTTTCGTTGGTAGAAATATAGTGGAAACAGTGCTCAATGGGTCATCAGTAGGAACCACCTCAATCAAAGATGTGGTCTACGACTATTTTTCTTCGGGAAGTGTAGAAACGGGGTGTACCGTCTTTGTTCAAGGTAGTGATAATACTCCTACCTATACCGCAACTGATCCATCTATTGGCACTATCAACTCTACAGGAAATACCACGTATGTCTCAGCTGGCACCACGTATTTCAATGCCAAAATAGGTAGAAGAACTCGTGCAGTGCCTTGTACTTTTTCAAGAACGAGCAACATGGTTTCTTATACGTTCGATACAGTGGTATCGTCCTCGACGATTCAAGAAATGAAGACTGAGGTTGATACCCGATTAAGCGGGGAGAGTCCTTCTTCAACAACTTACAATCTATATTCAGCTGTAAACGATTCAACCCAGACATATACCAGAAATCCTGATCTGTATGCCGCAGATGTGGATTTTACCTGCATTCCTGTATGGAGTGCTGCGGCGGCTAGCGCCCAGACTATGGGAGTTCTTGTTGCGCCAGATATCATGATACAAGCCAACCATTCTCATCCGTCTGGGACGATGTATTTTGTGGGAAATGACAATGTAACTGTCTCCCGAAGTATAACTTCCGGAACGAACATAGCGGGGACTGATATCTATGTCGCAAAACTGAATAGTGCCGTCCCAGCGGGTATCACTCCGTGCAAGGTGCTCTCTGCTACTGCATTTACGAACAAAATCTCGACGACTGCGGTATCCTACTTCCAGCCACCAGTGATATTCACAAACCAGAACAGGACTCTAAAGATAGGGAAGATCAGCTATGGAACCAACACCCCTTTTTCTCAAACTATAAACATAGTGAAGGATTCGGTAAACTACAATGATTGGTACTCTCAGCCGTGCTGTGGTGACAGTGGTTCTCCAGCGTTCGTACTGATCAACGGAGAAGCTGTCGTGCTCGGGGTGTGGCATACGGCTTTTTCGGTACCAAATCTTTCTGGTTATATTTCCCAGATAAATTCGGCTATAGCTACGCTGGGGAGCAGCTATACTCTATCTACGGTAGATTTGAGTTCATTCCACACTTTTAATCCATGATGAATGATAAACTTACAAGCAGGATACTCATCACTCTAAGCGTTTGTTGTTTGCTTTTTCCTATACCTGCTCACGCAGCGACAGGAGCTTCATTTCTTTCCAATCTGTACTGTAGGACTATCGGCTCCTGGATCAGTGATGTGTCATGCACAAGCCCAAGTCCGGTAGTTACAGAAAGTGCTGATGTGTCATTGGCGCAACCTCGATTGATACGACCCTCTGCCGTCGTCGGAACCACTACATATATACAACCGATTTATCAAACAATTACATACTCCACACCTTCTCCTTCTTCGCGTGAGATTCCTATTGCGCCACCACCTGTCGATACATCGTCTTTTGTCAGCATGGATCTATTCAATAAACAGATAGATGCTGTTCTCGACTCAACAGATGGGTCAACTTCTGACCTGAGCTTAGCCTCATTCGATACAGATGATCTGGCAGTTGGGTCTACCAATCTGTACTTTACTGATGAATTGGTTGCATCGTATATCTCCGGTTCGTCTACGATAGCTCGCGCAACGGGAAATGCGTATGGAGATTTGCTCTATTGGACTGGATCCGCATGGAACAGTATCGCAACATCATCGCTCGGCATCGTTGGTGGAAGCTATGGGAACACAGATGCTAACGCGTACATCCACGCTTCTAGCACTATCCCAAAAGCGTATACAGCCAATGTGTTCTCCGCACTCCAAACATTTGGTAATGCCTCGACCTCATTACTATCCGTTTCGGGGAATAGCTATTTTCCAGGAGGTATCTGGAATTCAAGCGGTAATCTGGGGGTGGGAAGTACTTCACCCTACGCCAAGCTTTCAGTGACGGGGGATACGGTATTCAATGGTAATCTTCTTGTAACGGGTACCACGACCTCGAATGGTTTTGTCTTGAACTCTAACAAGACATTCTACGTGGGCAATGAAGTTTTTATAGATTCGGAGGGTAACATAAATGCTTCTGTATTACCTCTCCAGGATACATCAACAAACCTTTCTGCGGTCGTACCTGAGTCGGGTGAACGGATATACGAGACAGATACCGGTTTGACCAAGGTCGGAAATGGTCTAACAGCGACAGGGAATCTCATGCCATTCGCACTAGGAACGATAAATTCGTCCACTCAATACTATGTTCCGTTTTATGCGTCTACAACAGGAAGAACTTTGTCTGGAACCTCGAGCATCATCGTTAAAAATGAGAAAATTGGTATCGGAAATTCAAATCCAGTTTTTGATCTTGATGTAGATGGTGTTATCGGAAATTCAGCTACGCTTCAAAACCTGACGATCCAAGCTGGAATCGATACGAGTGGAGATGACGCTAATATTTTGCTAAAGGCTAATTCTGGAGATAATTCAAGCATTTCTCTCAACGCGACCGGTGCCATTTCACTTCAAAGTGCTTCTGTAGGCGGCACCGGCTTAAGCCTGGAAAGTGATGCGGGAATAAATCTGACTACCACAGATAGTGGAGGATTCGGCTCTCATATACTTCTCACACCCGCCAGCTCAAACTTCGTGGGTATTGCAACCTCTTCGCCGTGGCGAACATTATCAGTCACCGGTACAGTTGCCTTCAATGGGTTGACCACTTCCGCGGTCGGCAATGCTGTCTGTATTACTGCGGGTAGGGAAATTACTACCGCCAACTCCGCGTCATGTCTCGGCGTCTCGAGTCAAAGGTTCAAGAAGAACATCGAGGATGCAGACCTTGGACTTTCTACTATACACGCACTACGCCCGGTAACTTTCGACTATAAGGAAGGGTATGGCGACAGTGGAAAAGATCAGCAGTTTGGTCTTATTGCTGAAGAAGCTTACGATGTGGATCGCCGGCTTGCAGTTCTCGATGCTAAGGGCGTGCCTACTACAGTACGCTATGATTTCTTGCCAACTATTCTTATAAAGGCAGTAAAAGAACTTTCAGCGAAGGTGGACGATCTTATTGATCAGGGTCTCGGGTCGCTCAAGGCTTTGGTAACTGAGTCTTTGACGATAGGATCATCTTCGAAGCCTTCCGGCATCACTCTGTACGATGAAGACACTGGGTCCCCATACTGTCTTACAGTCAAAGCTGGAAAAATGAGATCGGCTGCAGGTGAATGCGGGGCAACATCTACAGAAAATCCTCCTACAATTCCAGACATAGTACCCGACCCTGTCACAGACGACTCTTCAGATGCAGATCCGACAGCTAGTTCAACTGAGCCTACTTCTCCGTCACCAACCACAGATACTCCTGATGCGAGTGATCCAATCGTGGAAGATACTGACGCTTCTCCGGCAGAAATACCAGTAAATACGGATACCTCTGACACAGAAATCGACCAGACCCCAGAACCCTCGCCTCCAAACGATGATGTGCCGCCAACAGAACCGGATGTACCCGAAGAAGAGTCTCCGAGTGAGACACCATAAAACCTGATAATACAGCTCAACAGAGCCATATAATAATCCCCAGAAACTTGCTTTTCTGGTCTATATGTGCTATAATACTAGGGAAGTCTGAGTTTCGTCAGATACGATAGTTTTGCACACAAAAAAACAATACCCAGGAGATCATCTATGAGACATTGGATACGGTTCGCCCACACACCTCGCGCCCGCAGAAGCTGGATGAAGTATGGAGCTTCCACCCAGATCCACACCATCAACGGCCCCCAGGATGCCAAATCCAACGGAGGGGGTAGAAGCCTCAACTTCGGCTTGGTCTTGGTTATCGCCGTTTCGGCAGCCGTGGGCATGAGTATGTGGAGAGCATTCAACGGCCTCTAGGCTCGTATGAACAAAACTGTTTCAAGAACCGCACCCCTCACCGGATGCGGTTCTCTTTTTGTAAAAAGCACACTTTTGAGCTATCATTTCACCTATGAATAAAAAGTCCTCTCAGCCCAAGCCTCTGGGCGCATACGATCACAAGAAGGTAGAAGTAGCGTGGCAGAAACACTGGAGCAAGAAGAAGACATTCCAAGCACAGGATGATCCGAAGAAAAAGAAATTCTTCGGCCTCATCGAATTCCCGTATCCTTCCGGTGATGGATTGCATGTAGGTCACCCTCGACCCTATATCGGCATGGATGTGATCGCGCGCAAACGTCGTATGCAAGGATACAATGTTCTTTATCCCATCGGTTGGGACGCATTTGGTCTGCCTACCGAAAATTACGCTATCAAGACAGGCATTCAACCTTCGATCGTTACCAAGAAGAATACCGATACATTCCGTAGACAAATACAGTCAATCGGAGTTTCATTTGACTGGTCGCGAGAGATCAACACGACTGATCCGGCCTATTATCGCTGGACTCAGTGGATATTTTTGCAATTCCTGAAAAAAGGACTCGCGTACAAGAAAAAGATGACGATCAACTGGTGCCCGAAGGATCTCATCGGTCTCGCCAATGAGGAAGTGGTGAATGGGTGTTGTGAGCGATGTGGTACGCCAGTCGAAAAACGCACCAAGGAGCAGTGGATGCTTGCAATAACAAAGTATGCTGACAGATTGGACAAAGATCTGGATACTGTTGATTTTTTGGACAGAATAAAAACTCAACAGAGGAACTGGATAGGAAAGTCGGAGGGAGCTGAAATCCGGTTTGCTCTCAAAGATAGGAGTGAGAAGATCGAAGTATTCACCACGCGACCCGACACACTTTACGGTGTGACGTATGTCGTGCTTGCTCCAGAGCACTCATTGGTAAGCAGTCTGCTCGCGTCAGTCGAAAATAAAGCTGAAGTTGAGAACTATATAGGAGAAGTGAAGAAAGCCACCGATATCGAGCGTACTGATGCCAAGAAGGAGAAGACGGGCATAGAGCTCAAAGGTATCAAAGCGATAAACCCCATCAATCAAGAAGAAGTTCCCGTGTGGATAGCGGACTATGTACTCGCAGACTATGGCACTGGAGCTGTCATGGCGGTGCCGGCGCATGATGAGCGCGACCATGCATTTGCCAAGAAATACGGACTCCCCGTACGGGCCGTCATTGAATCATTGAGCTCTCAAACAGAGGGTCCGGATGCAGTCAAACCTGAACTTCCATTTGTTGAGAGGCGTGCAGTGATCTGTATCATCAAGCACTGGTCAGAAGACAAGTACCTCATGTCATTCTACAAAGCGAACGACTGGAAAGGATTCATCGTTGGTGGGCTTGAAGGAGATGAGACACCCGCTTCTGCTGGTGCTCGAGAAATACATGAAGAAACGGGTTACACGAGCGCTCGATTCGTTCGCAATATCGGCAAACTCCACTCGAAGTTCTATCATCAAGTAAAATCGGTCAATCGTTTTGCACATTTTGAGATAGCGTATTTTGAGCTGACCGATGGTAAAAGGGATGAAGTCTCCGAAGAAGAGAAAAAGTTGCATGACGTCGTCTGGCTTTCTCCTCAGGAAGTAGCGGCCGCGGCAAATCGCGCTGATATCATACGAGCGTGGGATTTCTTCACCAGGGGGACCTGCTATACCGGAGAAGGGCTACTTGTTGATTCCGGATCCTTCACCGGCAAAGAGTCTGAGTCTTCTAAGAAAACCATCACCGAATCCGCAAAGGGTCGCTGGGTCACCACCTTCAAACTTCGTGACTGGATATTCTCGCGCCAGCGATATTGGGGTGAGCCTATACCAGTAGTTCACTGTGATCTCTGTGGCATTGTACCTGTTCCCGAGAAGGATCTGCCGGTCAAGTTGCCAACAGTTAAGAACTACAAACCGACTGAGACCGGTGAGTCACCACTTGCAGCTATTTCCAAGTGGGTCAACACCACCTGTCCCAACTGCATCGCAAACAAGAAGAAGCCAAAATATCTCATCTTTGATTTTGATGGGGTACTCGGTGATACCTGGGATGTGATGAACTCCTCTAAGGTGAAGATGGGTGTCGCATCCTCGATCGAAGACGCCCAAGTTTCGTCTCTAGCGCATTTCGAAAAGAAGCCCATGGAGACGCGTACAGAAAATATGACTCCTGAAGAGGCGGCGAAGCGTCAGCAGTGGATCGCGACTTTCGGTAGACACATGGCTGAAACAAAATTCGGCCTCTTCCAAGGCTTCGTCAAGGAGCTCAAGAAGATCAAGAACGCCAAGCTCGCGGTCGTATCCGCCGGATCGGCTCAGTATGTTCTACCAGCACTTAAGAAGTCAGGTTTGAAATTCACGCATATCCTTGCCTATGAAGACCACCACTCGAAAGAGGAGAAAGTCGAGAAAGTATGCAAGGACTGGGGTATTGATGTTACAGATGCATATTATTTTACCGACACCAAGGCAGACGTTCTAGAGCTTGAGGGCATCATGAACAAGGATAAGATCATCGGCTGCGCCTGGGGATATCACGGCTTCGACCGCCTGAAGGAGATCCTTCCTGAAAAGCAGATCTTGCTCAAATTTAACGATATCCGCCCAGTCCTCAATCTCGACTGCACGGCAAAGCGTGAGACCGACACTATGCCGAACTGGGCGGGTTCGAGTTGGTACTATCTCCGATATGCTGATCCAAAAAATACGAAAATGTTTGCAGACCCGAAGAAGTTGGATTACTGGACACCTGTCGACTGGTACAACGGAGGCATGGAGCATACGACACTCCACTTACTGTACTCTCGTTTCTGGCATAAGTTCCTCTTTGACTTGGGTCTAGTCCCCACCAGCGAGCCATACCAGAAAAGAACATCCCATGGTCTCATCCTTGCTGCTGGCGGCGAGAAGATGTCCAAGTCCAAGGGTAATGTCATCAATCCTGACAGTATCATTGAGACAGTGGGGGCAGACAGCCTGCGTCTTTACGAGATGTTCATGGGTCCTTTTGACCAACCGATCGCCTGGAATACAGACAACATTGCCGGGGTCCGCCGTTTCATCGAACGAGTGTGGAAATTGAGAGAAAAGGTTGTTACGAGTGAGACGAAACCGGGCACTACCGAAGCAAAAATCATCCACAAGACAATCAAAAAAGTTTCGGACGACATCGAAGCGATGCGCTTCAACACTGCTATAAGCTCACTCATGATCGCACTCAATGAGCTTGAAAAAAATGAATCCATCAGACAGGGAAGCTACGAGATGCTGCTGCAATTGCTCGCACCATTCGCACCCCACGTCACAGAAGAGCTCTGGTCATCTCTTGGTAACAAAGATTCGATCCACGCGTCACCATGGCCCGTATATGACCCTACGCTCGCCGTAGAGAGTGAGGCCACCATCATGGTGCAGGTCAACGGCAAGATCCGCGGATCGTTCGTTGCCGCTGTGGATACTGCTCGGGAAGAGCTCGAGCGTCTGGCACAGGAGTATCCCGAAGCAAAGAAGTGGCTCGAAGGGAAGTCGGTTACAAAAGTGATTGTTGTACCGAATAAACTGGTGAATATCGTTGTTGTGTAATGCATCATTTCACAACATTTGACCATATTTACAAGATATGGTAATGTGTTTATATCAAGCCTGGGCAGCGGGGAATAGCATATCCCCACGAGATTGACTTTATTACAACCTAGTGCTACAAATAGTAGCAATTATTTATCAGCAACTTACATGGCCACAACCACAATTTCGTTCAAGCCCAAGCAGATCGTCAAGAGACTCCTCGCCTCGCTTCCTGACCGTGCCCGCGATGTCATCCTCTATCGCTATGGCCTCGGCACTGATACTCGCCGCATGACTCTCGACGGCATCGGCAAGAAATACGGCATCACCCGTGAGCGTGTTCGTCAGATCGAGAACTATGCTCTCGGTATGATTCGCAAATCTGACGAATATCGCCTCGAGAAGGCAGTATTTGCAGAGATCGAAACTCTCCTCCATGCATTCGGTGGTGTGGTCGTCGAAGACGATTTCCTTGGCCATCTCACCAAAGATAAGAGTCTCCAGAACCACATCCATTTCCTCCTCGTGATTGGTGAACCATTCAAGAAGAAGAAGGAAGACGATGAGTTCAATCATCGCTGGCACGTCAATGAGGCTCTCGCCCAACAGGTCGAGGACGCACTCAAGAAGCTCTACTCGAATCTCAATAACCAGGATCTCCTTCCTGAATCTGAGATCATCAACAAGTTCCTCAATCATCTCGAGGGTGTCTCTGAGCGTTATAAGAATCAGGAAATCATGAAGCGTTGGCTCGCCCTCTCCAAGTCAATCGGCAAGAATGCTCTCGGCGACTGGGGAACCGCAAAGTCTTCGAACATCAAGACCAAGGGTATGCGTGATTACGCATTCCTCGTCATCAGGAAGCACGGATCCCCGATCCATTTCCGTGATGTTGCCAAGCAGATCACAACCATGTTCAATAAGAAGGCTCATGTTGCAACGACACACAACGAGCTCATCAAGGATTCTCGTTTCGTACTCGTCGGTCGTGGTCTCTACGCACTCGCAGAGTGGGGATATGCTCCAGGTATCGTCCGCGATGTCATCCGCCACGTGATCGAGAAGAACGGCCCAATGACCAAGGAAGAAGTCGTCGCCAAGGTTATGAAGGAACGCTATGTCAAAGAAAATACGATTGCTGTCAATCTCCAGAATCCAAAATATTTCAAGAAAGATAAGGAAGGGAAGTACTCAGTAGCGGCATAGATTTCACTCAAGAGGAGTAGCAAAATACAGGGGTGAAGGGACATTGCGAGCGCGACTGGCGCGAGCACTAGGAATTTTTCAGCAGAAAAATA
>ERZ1292625.238-Hain-H41-01um-R1-238-length-95283-cov-29_pt1 | contig 95283 bp, 134 predicted proteins | sample MGYA00564400_ERZ1292625 | MGnify/ENA primary metagenome ERZ1292625 (study PRJEB36523, sample SAMEA6512639) | groundwater metagenome | collected 2019-01-08 | study: AquaDiva: Metagenomics assemblies of 32 groundwater samples
TAGTCTTGAGAAAAAGCCTTTCTTCTTTTCTACTTCTGGCATAATAGGTTCTATTCTTGGAGCAGGTTGCATTGACTGAAGTCTTCTTGATTCAGCTATTTGCTCATTTATTATTTCTTTCTCTGCTTGAACAAATGCTTTTTCAACTTCTGATCTACTTGTACCTTGTTTTATGAGCATCCACTTTAATGATTCTTTGTTATATCCCTTTCTTAAATTTCTTTTTATATAATTAACAGTTCCAGTCAAATAAGTCTCATCTTTTTGCATATTATTTTTTGTTTCCTTATGTATAAAAAGATTGTTATACTATCATTATTGGTTTTTGTTTTTTAAAGAACTTTATCGATTCATTTAATTTTAATTTTGATTCTGAAAATAAAGTTGCTAATTTATCACCTTTGAATATTTTCTCACCTATATGCTTATAGATGTAAATACCTGAGGCTTTGTCTATGGGGCAACCTGTGATCCTTGCTAGATAGTTTATGTTTTGATTGTTTATTTTTTGAATTATGCCAGAGTGACTTGAAATTATAGTATGATTAAATTTTGCTTCTGGAAGCCATGTTTTTGCGTCACCGCCTTGAGCAGAGATTATTTCTGAGAATTTTTTATATGCCACTCCTGAATACAAAATCTCTTTTGCTTTAATTATACCTTTGCCAGGCTTTGCTTTTCCCACCATTTCGATTATAATTCCGGCAAGAATTAATGCTTTTTCTTCTAAGTCTCTCGGAGGGTTATCTTGTTTTAAAACTTTTAAAACATCTTTCATTTCTAAAATTGGACCTATTCCGTGCCCTATTGGTTCCTTGCCATCAGTTAAAATTGTTTTTATTTTAAGACCTAATTTGTTGCCTATTAAGATAAATAGCTTGCTTAGTTTTTCTCCTCTTTCTTTAGATACTTTTGCTCCATCACCATATGGTATATCTATTAGAACATGTGTACTGCCTACAGAAATTTTCTTAGCTAAAATTGAAGCAATTAATTGAGCTTCTGGATCCACTCTAAGTAACTTTTCCACTCTTATTAATTTGTCATCTGCTGGAGCGAGGCCTAGAGAACCACCCCAAACCAGACAGGCACCTGTCTTTTTTACAACTCTTTTTAGTTCATTTATAGATAAGCTTACGGGAGAAATAGATTCTATAGTATCTGCTGTACCTGCTGCAGAAATTATTGCTCTTGATGATGTTTTGGGCATTATTATTCCAGCAGATGCACATATTGAAACAACTATTGGTGTTGTTCTGTTCCCAGGTATTCCTCCGATTGAGTGTTTATCTGCAACTATTTTATAAGGCCAAGAAATAGTATTTCCAGTTTTTACTATTGCTTTTGTTAGATTTATTGCTTCTTCTAGAGAAGGATCACAATGAACCATCGTGGAGATGAAATAGGCAATTTCTGCTTCAGTTAACAAATTATTTACAATATCAGACATTATTTTTTCTAATTCTTTTGCTGAATATTCTCTACAACCTTTTTGATTTTGCAAAATGAATGAGCTTTCGGCCACTTCTGATGGGAGAATTTCTACATATCCCTTATGATGTTTAATTGATGAAGCCAGCTCCTCTGATATAGCTACTTCGTTTTTTTTAATTAAACCTCTTGCTAAATCTACGATTGCAACAAATATATCTCCGTTTTTTCTTATGGCTACTCTATCTCCTGTATGAATCCCCATCTTTTTGGCAGATGACTCATGTAAGAAAATTACTGGTTTGCCTGCTGAAATCTTTAGAAGCTTTAATTTTAATCTCATCTCTTCTTGAACAAGTAAAAGATGTTTAAAAATTATTCCGCTGGGGAGAACATGTCTGAAAGAGTGCCATCTTTGTATGCTTTAAGGAACAATATGAGATAAGCTAAGATTAATGGTCCTAAAATAAGGCCCATTATATTAAATACAAATAATCCTCCGATCATCCCAACTAAAACTATTACTGAAGAGACTCCTGCTTTTCTAGAGACTATGTAAGGTCTCAAGATGTTGTCTATTGTTGAAACGAAAAATGCACAATAAACTGCAAAAGCTACAGCTACTCCTACATTACCTGCTATAAGCATACTTAATGTTACTGGGATCCAAATAAACCATGGACCTATCATGGGAAGCATAGATGCAAATGCCCCGAGTATTGTTAATGTTAGGGCTTTTGGAACTCCAAATATTAATAAACCAAGACCTAGAGCAAGACCTTGTATTATTCCCACTATTATATAACCGTAAATAATAGAAGAGGTTATATCCTTGAATCTTGTTACGAGAACAGTTTCTTTATCTTTTCTAAACGGAGATATTCCTGAGATAAATTCTCTTAAATTCTCTTGATCTCTTAATGAGAAAAAGAATACAAACAAAACAACCGCAAGATTGAGTAAAAGGGTGGGTAAGCTCTGTAGCAGACCTATAAAAAAGTTGAATATTGTTGAAGCTATGTTTCCAGTAAACTGAATAATTATAGTTGTTAATCTTTCATTAAATTCTGGTGTTGCTGAAGGAAAAACTTTTGAGACTACTTGTGAAAAATCAACGTTTTGACTTAAATTGAATAAATCAAAAATTTGCTGGATAATTATAGGTATTGTAAACCATAAAGGGACTATAATTATCAATAAGACTAAAATGCACATCAATGTTGCAACGGTGTTTCTAGAATGAATTGTTCTATAAACTATTTTATATATAGGTGAAAAAATATAGGCTAGTATTAATCCTCCAAAAATTGATAGGACAATTGGTCTTATAATAAGAAATGCTGCAATTACTAGAAAAAGAAGAACAGCGGATACAAATATACGTCTTATATCTTTATTGGATAATGGCATGCTTTACCGACGGTCTTTCTATATATAAAGTTTAGTAAGACTTCAGATGAAATTGAGAAGATTGTTTGGAACTAAAAAAAATTCTTGTTTTCCCATTTTGGATTTTTGATTATCTATAATTTATGTAAATTGTGGCATATTTATAAAGTAAGATTTGCAGAATAATCTATGGATTTTTTTATTCATAAACTCTGCTCTGGTAAAACAGATGATTTGGTGCACTTACAGTTTGAAAAATATAGTCGTGGACTTTTTGCAAATAAAGCAATAGTTAGAGGTAAATATTCTAAAGGAGATTATTCTTTTGTAACCACTAATGAATATGCTAGCGATTTTGTTAGAGCTTGTGCTGAGGAACTTGGAAACTCAAGCACTAAAGTTGAGGGAGTCATAATTTCAACTAAAGCTCTTCCTGAAAACATCAAATATGGAGATATAAGTCAATTTATGGGTGTTAAAAAATATTCAATATCTCAGGAATTAACTGGAGACCAAATTATTTCTATTTGTGATTCTGTTCCTAGAGCATTTATTGCCCTTTCTTTTTCTACTCCTAAAAGTGAACTAAAAATAAAACCAAAAGCTCCAAAATCAGCTAAACCAGGAACTAACTCAGATGATGTGAAAGTAGATTTTTGTAAATTAAAGACAAAAAATCCTGAATTTGCAAAGAAACTATTTTTTGAGATTCATGAATTTAAAACTGCTGAAGCTAGACATGACTTTGAAATTAAAGATATTGAAGTTCCTAAAGATGAGAAAGATCCATTAAAAATGCGCGAAAGAGCTGTGCGGAAAGGAAATATTATTCGCAAGCTAAAAGTCAATGAGGCTGAAAGTATAAAAGATTATCTTTTCTCTGCTTGATTTAGTGAAATGTTTATATAGCTCTTTGAAATTAGTATCTTGGGAGGTTTTATGAATCATAAAAATATTATGACTGCAAACCGCATCCTTCTTGGGCTTGTAATGCTTGTTCCAGGATTGCTGAAACTGTTTGTAATTGGTTCAGACGCGGTTGTTGGAATGCTTAGCAGTAATGTATTATTTTCCTGGGCTCCAGGCTTCTGGGCGTGGGTTTTGATACTTTCAGAGATTGTTTTCGGTATAGCGATTTTAGCTAGCTGGAAGTTAGAATATACTGTTTGGCCACCAATAGTAATCATGCTTGTCGCAGCGTTTACTGTTGCTTGGGGCAACTGGCCTACATTCTTGATGCACTTAGTCATAGCTTCAAACTATTTGATACTGAAGAAGTCAAGATAAATTAGATTAGATTTTATTTTTTTGTTATTTTTTTAATTTCGAAATATATATATATATATAGCATTTTCAATCTAAGAGTTATATGAATAAGAGTAGAGGTTTGTTGATTGTTTTTGTTGTTATATCTCTTTTAGTGGTTTTTACAATTTATGAATTGAATATTTTTGATATTTCACTTGCACCTTCCAGAAAACAACCTTGCATTACACCTCCTGCATATCCTCAACTGATTATGCAATCTGTAACTATTTGTCCTAGAGTATATAATTATGGAATAGGTATTGGATCAGATAATGTTAAAATAACTTGTCAGCCTGGAAACCTTTTTAATGGTAATTCTTGGACTGGAGCAAATGGATTAACAATTTCTGGAAGAAGAAATGTAACTGTTGAAGGGTGTGACTTTGCAAATTTTAAAGGTAACGGAATATTTGTAGGAAACGTTACAAATTATACTTCGGAAATTAATCTATTAGCTGTTAAATCTAGCCTTAATAATGGGAGTGGGTTATTTGTTGGATATAATGTAGTAAATATTCATGTAAACTTAAGTGACATTAGAAATAATAATAAGGATGGTGTTCTTTTTACATCAACTCATTTTGGGTTAGTAAATTATTCTAATTCTACATTGTTTCCTGCAGGAATATATTTATTTAAAAATAGAATTATAAATAATAGACTAAATGGAATTAATTTTGATGCTTTTGATTACGATGCTTATCTACCTGTAAGCCCGTATTTAATAAACAATTCTATTTTGATATCTGAAAATAATATTAGTGAAAATTATAAAAGTGGTATCCAGAATTTGGGATTCTGGACTGATTCTGCTCAGAGCCAGATAAAAAACAACTTTATTAACTCTAACGGCTTTTATTTAAATGGATCTGGGATTGCAATTATTGCTTCAAAATCTCCCAAAATATTGACAAGCGGACCATATACCTCATTTGTGACTAACTTTAATTACATTATTTCAAATGATATAATTAACAATGCAGTTGATGGAATATATTTACATATTCCTCATATTGTAGGAAATAATTCTCTTCCTGCCTGTATCTCTCATCCCGGGCAACTTTGTACTGGAATGAATATTAATGTTGGAGATGTTTTTGCAAATTATATCTCTCAAAACAATAGATATGGAGTTTCATCTAATTTTGCTGACAGCTCTATAATTGATTCTCTTTCAACCGAAAATGTACTTTTACAAAATGATATAATTTATAATGGAAGAGAAGGCGTTTATCTAAATGGAAAAACTAATCCAGATATATTTAGCCATGTTGGATCAGAAATTATTTGTAATGATATAATTTATAATGGAATCCAAACTAATGGGAATAGTAATGGGATAGAAATTAGAGAGAGTGATAGAGTTTCTGTTGTAATAAGGGGTGCTAACATTATAGGTAATAATTTGATTGGATTGCTTATAGAAAATGTAGAAGACACATCTATATCTCCAGATATTTATGCTACTAATAACTATTTTGGTTTTAATAAAATAGGTTTGGAATTTAATAATTCTAATGAAAGTTCATTTGTAAGATCTAACGATTTTGATCAAAATATTTTGCTTCAGGCCTTGGATGTAAACTCCCCTAATGATGTTTTTGAGCGAAATTGGTGGAGTGATTACAGCCCTACTTGTGTTGATAGCCAGCCTGATGGATGGTGCGATGTTCCTAGACCAATACCCATAGCTAATCAAGATATACAACCTAAAGCAGGATCTTGGTGGGGACACAAGAATAGAGGGTATTTTGTAAGAGCTAATCCTGGAGTAGTTCCTAAAACATCTTGCCAAACGATTATATTACCTCCTCTGCCAATTATAACCGTTCCTAACTTTGGAGGCACCAGCAGTATTCCTGGTAATGTGAGCAATCCTCCTGGCGGATCTGGAACTACAGGGACTACTGGAAGTACTTGAGCGGTTGACTTGGAAGAATTGGGTAAGAAATCTTTATTATAGAATTTTTTTGGTTTAATACCTCGTAGCTTGCTTTGTTGTAAAAATTCTAATTAGAAACTTTCGTTTTGTTCTATTTCCATTATCGTTTTATAATAAGACAGAAAGGTTTGAATATGGTTTTAATATAAAACGATTTAGTAATTATGGCTATTCATAAATTGAAAAACTAAAGTCGTTAACTATAATCCAAACCTTGTAGAAATATGAGTAAGATTTAAATACTCAATTTCTAAGAGATAGAAGTAGAAATTGAACTGAATATCTAACGGTTGCTAACGTTAAGATATTTAAATTTGGAGAGTTGTACCATAAACAATATGGAATATGAAAATATCAAGACCGAGATATGGAAGTTTGCAGTTTTGGCCACGTAAAAGGGCTGAACGATTTTTACCTAGTGTTAACTGGGATGCAATAAATGGTGAAGGTTTCTTAGGATTTATTTTTTACAAAGCTGGAATGGCTACTGCAATAGTAAAAGACTCTACTCCTAAATCAATGACTCCTGGGAAAAAAATGGCGGTTCCAGTTACATTTCTTGAAATGCCTCCTATGAGGATATATTCCGTAAGATTTTACAAGAATGGTAAAGTAATGACTGAAATTGTTGTTTCTAAAGATAGAGAATTGAAAAGAATTGTAAAAGTTATGAAAAATCCTATTAAAAATATTGATGAAGTAAAAGATTTTGATAATCTAAGAGTAATTGCTTATTCTGTTCCTAAAGAAATTGACTTAAAAAAAACACCTGATATGGTTGAAATTGGTATTGGTGGAAAAGATAAGTTGAATTTTGTTAAGAATTATATTGGAAAAGATATTACTGTTGCAGACATAAAAGGAGATTTATTTGATGTTCGCGGATTAACAAAGGGTAAGGGTCTTTCTGGTCCAGTTCATCGTTTTGGAATTAGTTTAAAACAGCATAAATCTGAGAAAGGAGTAAGAAAACCTGGTAGTTTAGGTCCATGGCATCCAGCAAGAGTTATTTTTAGAGTCCCATTATCAGGACAACTAGGTATGTTTTCTCGTTTACACTATAACTTAAAAGTCTTAGCTTCAAGCACTAATGCATTAGATAAAATCAAATTGAAGCCATTTAAGAATTATGGAAATATTAAAACAAATTATGTTGTTTTGCATGGGAGTGTTCAAGGTCCTGCAAAAAGACAGATTTTACTAACAACCCCTTTGAGGCCTAGCTTAAAACAAACTCGTAAGAAACTAGAAATGGTTGAGGTGCATATATGAAATCAAATGTTTATGATTTAAAGAATCAGAAAAATTATGAAATAAATTTACCAAGCATTTTTTCTACAAAAATAAGAGAAGATATTGCTTTGAAGTATTATGAGGCTGACAAAACTTTCCACCCTTATGCACCTTCTCCTCTTGCAGGAAGAAAACATTCTGCTTCTGGGACTATAAGCCACAGAAGACATGAGTGGAAGGGGCATTATGGTAAAGGTATCTCTCGTACTCCTAGAAAAGCGATGTGGAGAAGAGGAGAACAATTTTATTGGGTTGGTGCTGAAATAAATATGGCAAGAGGTGGAAGAGCAGTCCATACTCCAAAAATATTTTATAGGGAGAGGAAAATAAATGAAAAAGAAATGACTGTTGCAATACATTCAGCTATTGCTTCTACTGCTAAGAAAGAATTTGTTTCAAAGAGGTATTCGAGCCTAAATGAATTCTCTGGTCAAATACCTTTTGTTGTCTCAAATGCAGAAAACATGAAAACAAAACAATTAATTGAATTATTAAAAAAGATGCTTGGAGACAAATATGAGATTGCATTACAGAAAAAGGATGTACGCTCAGGAAAAGGAAAAATGAGAAGTAGAAAATATAAATCGAGTGCAGGATTATTAATTGTTAAATCGAAAGATGAAAAAATATCATTGAGTGGTGTTGATGTTGTATCTGCCCATGAGTTAAAGATTTCAGATTTATACCCCTTAGGAAGACTTACTTTATATACGGAACAATCGCTAAAGGAGTTAAAATAATATGTTAAAACCAATTACATCTGAAAAAGCAGTAAAATTAATAGACTTAGAGAATACATTATTGTTTGAGACAGACAGACGTGAGACTAAGGATGTGATTGCAAAGGAAGTGTCTAGTATATTCAAAGTCAAGGTTGCAAAGGTGAGGACATTAACTCGTGGAAATAAAAAATATGCTTATGTTAAACTATCTAAAGAAGATCCGGCAATTGATGTCGCGACAAAACTAGGAATGATCTAATGGGTAAAAGAATAATTTCACAGGCAAGAGGTAAGGGAAGTTTATCTTATCAAGCAAGAAAACAGGCATTTATTTATAGAGTTGGGTATCCTATTGCAACAGGAAAGGCAGAAGTTATTAAGATATTACATTCAGTTGCTCATTCTGCTCCATTGATAAAGTTAAAGCTTGGAAAAACTATTTTTTATAATGTAGCTTTTGACGGAGTAATAACAGGACAAGGTGTTGTTTTTGGAGGGGTTGATTTTTCTAAAGGGAATGTTATATCTTTAAAAGATATTCCCGTATCAACTAAGATTTACAATATCGAATTAAACCCTGGAGATGGTGGAAAAATGATAAGAACTTCTGGAAGTAGTGCTCAGCTTTATAAAAAATATGATGATGGAAAAATAGGAGTTCTTATGCCTAATAGAAATGAATTAAAACTTGATGGAGAATGTAGGGCTACTATTGGAGTCGTTGCTGGAGATGGAAGGAAGCAAAAACCAATGATGAAAGCTGGAGTTCACCATTACAAAGCTAAGGCAAGAAATAAATTATGGCCTAGAATATCTGCTGTAAGTACTAACGCAATTGATCACCCATTCGGTTCTGGAAGAGGAAAGAGAATTAAATCTAAGACTGCTAAGAGAAACGCTCCTCCAGGGAGAAGAGTAGGACACCTAAGACCAAGAAGAACAGGAAGGACTAAGCGATAATGGCTAAAGAAGTAATAAAAATGCGTGAAAGAAAATTCTGTGGTCTTAATTTGGAACACTTAAAAACGTTGTCTTTGAAAGATATTTCAGATTATATGCCTGCAAGAAGTAGACGTTCCGTTTTAAGACATCCTGAAATGATAGATAAGTTCATTAAATCTGCTGAAGAAAAAATATCTAGGAAAAAAAGAGTTAGAACTCACTTGAGAGATTTGATAATTGTTCCTAAGATGGTTGGAATGAATATTCAAGTTTATAATGGAAAAAGTTTTGAAGATGTTACTGTTGATATTGAAATGATTGGCCACAGATTAGGAGAGTTTGCATTGACAAGACAGAAGGTAAACCACTCTGCTGCTGGTATAGGTGCAACTAGAGGTTCAAAGGCGGCTAAGAAGTAGAATGGAAACTAAAAAAACAACAATGGAAGAAGAGAAACATGAACATAGTCATGAGCATAAAGATGGAGAAAAACATGATCATGCTGACCATAAACATGAAATTAAAAATAAAGAAGTTCATGAGCACAAGCATGATGGGAAGAAAATAGAAATCAAAAAAGAAGTTGTTAAGGAAAAACCAAGAGTTAAGAAAGATCATGCTATTGTTAGGAACGCTAGTGTTCACATTTCAAAGAGACATGGAATTTATATTTGCTCGTTCATTAAAGGAAAGCATATTGACAAGGCTATCTCTGACTTGGAAGATGTAATAATCTTGAAAAGGGCAGTTCCATTCAAAGGGGAAATTCCTCACAGAAAAGGAGATATGATGTCTGGAAGATACCCTGTTGCTGCTTCAAAAATATTTATTCCTATGCTTAAGAACTTAAAGGGAGCTGTTTTGTTTAACGGTATGGACATCACAAAGACTAGAATATCATCTGCTTATACTAACTTTGCGCCTAGACCTCAAAGGAGAGGCGGAACAAAAGGAAAGAGAGCTTCAGTTACTATTGAAGCTCGTGAGGTAAAGGTATAAAATGGAAGAGAAAAAATTTGTTAAATTTAAACAAGATGAACTTGGAATAAAAGAATATGTTAAACATTCTTTAGGAAAGGGAAGAATTAGTGATGTTTCTATTGAATATACTCCAGTTGGAGAAAAAATAATCATTGCAACAAACAGACCTGGTCTTGTGATTGGAAAGAAAGGGGAAAAAATTGAAGAATTAACAGTTGTTTTGAGGAAGAGATTTAATCTTGATAACCCTCACATTGATATAAAAGAAATTTCTAATGAAGCTCTTGATGCTCAATTAGTTGCTGACTCTATTGCTATTCAACTTGAGAGAAAAGGTTCTTTGAAATTCAAGATAATTGCTTATAAGGCTCTTGACAGCATAATGAAAGCAGGGGCTTTAGGCGTTGAACTAGCCTTATCGGGTAAGTTACCTAGTGATCGTGCTAAGACATGGAGATTCTCTCAAGGATATCTGAAGAAGACAGGAGATCCTTCTAAAGTAGTTCATAAAGCAACTGCTCAAGCAAGGACTCAGATGGGAGTTATTGGAATAAAGGTAAGTATACTTCCACCTAATGCTCATATTCATGACCAGATTAAAGTTAATGATGCTTTGCTTCAATTAATACAACAAAATAAGATTGCTGAATCAAATAAGATTGCTGAATCTGAAAAAGTTGAAAAGAAAAAAACTCGAAAAAAGAAAGAGGTTAGTGAATAATGGCATTACTGAAAGCGAAAGACGTTGCTAAAATGAATCAAAAAGATATAGCTGAAAAATTAAAGGAATTGAAATTGGAATTAATGAAATCTCAAGTAGGGGCTCAAAAGTCTGCAGGTAAAACAAAAGAGATAAAAAGGGCTATTGCAAGATTACACACATTCAATGCGGTTCAAACTGCAGGGAAGAGAAAGTAAAATATGGAAATAGACCCAAGAACAGGATTACCAGTTACTACAATTGCTTGGGAAGACTTGGCTAAAAGCCAACAGAAGATAAAGATAGCGACTGAAAAACGTCGTTATGGCAAGGTTATCACCCTTGTTTCAGGCTTTGACAAAGGCATTGATTTAAAAGCTACCGCAAAATCTTTGAAAGAAGGACTTGCTTGCGGAGGTACAATAAAAGACCAAATCATTGAACTTCAAGGAGATCATAAAAGACAAGTTAGAGTAATCTTAGTAAAAATTGGATTCTCTGACGAATCGATTGAGGAATAAAATGGCAAACAAAAAAACAGAAAACAAAATGCGAGTTAATGAAAACAAACCCTTAGTTGGAACTAGAGGGAGAACTTTTGAAGGAACAGTTGTAAAGAAATTTGACAATAGAGCAGTTGTTGAATTTGCTAGGACTGTTAAAGTTATTAAGTACGAAAGGTTTATGAGAAAGACAACTAGAGTTCACTCTAGAATACCTGTTGGGATGCAAGTTAACGTTGGAGATTATGTTAAAGTTCAGGAATGTCGCCCTTTGAGTAAGATGATTCATTCAGTAGTTATACAAATTATAAAAAAGGTTGAAGGAGAAATAAAATGAAAGCTATGCCTGCAAGAGTAACGAGGGGATTGAATTTAGGAAGTGTTGTTGTTGCAAGTGATAATAGTGGTGCTAGACTTGTTAGAATTGTTGGTGTAAAGAAAGGAAAATCATCTAAGGGAACACAACAATATGCTAAAGTTGGAGATTATGTTAAAGTTTCTGTTCGTGCTGGAAAACCTGATATGAAGGGACAAGTTTTTGATGCTATTGTTATAAGACAAAAAAAATCTTACAAAAGAAATACTGGAGAAAGAGTAATGTTTGAAGATAATGCTGTTTGTTTATTAAAAGATGAAAAAGGAAATCCTAAAGGCACCTTTATTAAAGGTCCGATAAGCAAAGAAGTTTTTGAAAGGTGGAAAGCAGTTGCAAAGATTGCTCAATTTGTATTATGAAACCTGAATTAACTAATCTTGAAGGAAGAGTTGTAAGATTAGTCTACTCTAATTCAAAAGAATCACATGCATCTGGTCTTCCAAGAAATTTTGTTTCATTTAGCATAAGAACTGGCGAGAGAAAAGTTAAAGTTTTGTTAACTGGTAAATATGTCCCCCATATACAAAATGGAGATTATGTTGAAGCGATGGTAGAAAAAGTTAGATTTAGGGACAGAGAAATTGACGACCTTAGAGTAATATTTATGTGGGGAAAAGAATCTAAAGGTAAAGAAGAACTTTGGGAGTATCGAGATTAAAATGAAAACTAAATTTAATACATCTTGGAAAGCTAGTTCTCAAGCTAGAAAACAGCGTAAATACAGATATGAAGCTCCACTTCATATAAAGCATAAGTTTTTAAGCGCACCTTTATCAAAGGAACTACGCAAAAAATATGGAAGACGTAGTCTTTCTGTGAGAACAGGAGATGAAGTTAAGATTTTGCGTGGAACATTTACTTCCCAAAAAGCTAAGGTCCTAAATGTCGAAGTCAACAAGGGTAGAGTAACTCTTGAGGGCATCACAAGGAAGAAGGCAGATGGGACAAAAATAAATGTGTATTTCAACCCAAGTAAATTGCAAATAATTGTGTTGAAGCTCGATGATTTGCGCAGAATTGCTTTAAAAGGCAACAATGGCGAGTCGAAGAAATCTGAGGAAAAAAACAATGCACCAAACACGAAGTGAAGTTATCAAAGCGTTACCGCTAGCAAGAAAAGGCACTAAATATGTAGCTCGCGCGATGCGTAATAGTTCTAATTCAGTACCACTAGTTGTTGCAATAAGAGATATGCTTAAGCTTGCAAACACTAGTAAGGAAGTAAAGGGAATGATTCATAATAAAAAAATAAAGATTAATGGAAATCTTGCTAAAAATCTTACAGACCCAATTTGTCTTTTTTGCATTATTGATGCTGACAAAACTTATTTATTGACTATGCTTCCTACTGGAAGATTTTCTTTTGTTGAAACAGAAGAAACAGATAGAAAATTGAAGATTACTGGAAAGAGACTAGTAAGAAATGGGAAATTACAATACTCACTGCATGATGGGACTAATATTGCTTCTGAAAAAAACTATTTTGTTGGAGATACATTAATACTGAATCATGAGAATAAAACTATAAGATATATTAAATTTGATAAAGAAAAAGATGTTTTTGTGGTATCTGGAAACTATATTGGAAAGTCTGGAAACATTCAGAACATTTCCGAAAATAAAATAACAGTTAAATTTGACAATGAGGACGTTGTGCTTAGTAAAGCACAAGTTATGGTAATATGATTAACGTAATGAGAATCCCTAAAATAACTAGAGTTGTCTTGAGTGCTGGTGCTATCGATAAAGATTTAGAAAAAGCAAAGAAATTGCTTGAAATAATTTCTGAAAAGAAAGCTCAAATAACAAAGTCTGGACCTAGAATGAGAATCCCTGCTTTTGGAGTTAAACCTAAAATGGAATTGGGAACTAATGTTACATTAAGAAATCAAGAAGCTATTGAAATATTAAGAAAATTGCTTGGTGCTATTGATAACAAACTTAAAGTCTCACAAATAGATAAAAATAATTTCTCATTTGGTATACCTGAATACATCAATATACCTGGAGTGAAATATCTTAGAGAAATTGGTATTCGTGGATTTAATGTTACGGTCGTATTTGAAAGGCCAGGGTTAAGAGTTAAGAAAAGAAGAATTAAAACTGGAAAAGTTCCTAGCAGACAACATGTAACACCTGAAGAGATAATTGATTATATGAAGGATACATATAAAACGGAGATTATAGAGTAATATGACAGCAAGTGATTGGAATAAGATATTGAAACAGATTAAAAACAAACCAGCTATAGCTAAAAAGTTCTTGAAATTTAACAAGCCAAAAGATCGAAAAACTGGAATTGCTGCTCAAAAATGTAAACGTTGCGGAAGATTTGGTGCTCATTTGAACCAATATGACTTACATTTATGTAGACATTGCTTTAGAGAAATTGCGGAGGAAATAGGTTTCAAAAAATATAGTTAACATGAGTCAAGATATAGTTTCAGATGGTTTAAATCGAATAATGAATGCTAAACTAGCTGGGCAAGCAAGCATAACTTTGAAACACCATTCCAAATTCTTACAAAACATATTAGCAATAGGAAAATTGAAAGATTACATTTCAGAATATTCAGTCACTCCTAAAGGTCTTTTTGTAGAGTTCAAGAATTTGCATAAATGTAAGGCAGTTAAACCTCGTTATGTTGTAAAAGTGAAAGATATAGACAAGTATGTAAGAAGATATTTGCCTGCTAGAGGTATTGGAACTATAATAATTTCTACAAGTAAGGGTCTTGTTACTCACCAAACAGCTTTTGATAAAGGAATAGGGGGAAGCATTGTCGCTTACTTTTACTAAATGAAAAACAACTACGAAATGTCTATTGAAATTCCTGAAGGAATAAACTGTAAATTATCTGGAGATGAATTGCATTGTTCTAAAGGTAATACTCAATTGGTCAGAAATTTTGGGGTGCATAACATGACTATTTCTGTTAATGGAATGGTAATGTTAATAGTTTGTAAGAGTGCAAATAGAAAAGGAATTGCTAATGTAAATTCAATTGTAGCCCATATAAAAAATTTATTTCAAGGACTGAATGAAAGATTTGTTTATGAAATGGAAATATGTAATGTTCATTTCCCAATGACTGTTAAAGTTGATAAAGATAATTTTATAATCACAAATTTTTTAGGAGAAAAGGTTCCAAGGAATGCTAAGATTTTACCAGGTGTTGAAATTAAAGTAAATGGAACAAAGGTTATTATTTCAAGCGCGGATGTTGAAAAAGCTGGACAGACTGCAGCTAATATAGAAAAAGCGTCTACTGTTACCAAAAAAGATAGAAGAATTTTCCAAGATGGAATATTTATAACTAAAAAACCTGGGGCTGGAATATGAAAAGAGTAGTTAGAAGAAGTACATTGAAGTTCAGCAGAATGGGTTTAGGTAGACGCAAACTACAAAGATGGAGAGCTGCAGTAGGAAGACATAGCAAAATAAGAAAAAACAGATTTGGCTATACTAAATCTCCTCGCATTGGATTCAAGTCTCCTAGAAACGAATCTGGAAAAATTAATGGAAAAATTCCAATTAGAATTACAAATATGGCTGACTTCTCAAAAACAAGCAAAGAAAACATAATAATCATTGCAAGAACAATTGGAGCTAGGAAAAAAATTGAGATGATAAAAAAAGCTAATGAAATGAATTTAGAAATATTAAATGTGAAATCAGGAGTTGAAAATGGATCTAAGTAAAAAAAAGGCTCTTGCTTCAAGAACTCTTGGAGTTGGAGAAGGAAGAATTAGATTCAATATGCATAATATTAATGAAATTAAAGAAGCAATTACTAAACAAGATATTAGAGATTTGGTTACATCAAAAGCTATTTTTGTTAATGACATTAAAGGAAGAAAAGCCAATACACCTAGAAAGAGAAGAAGGGCTGGAAGTATACGCATGAGGCCAAATAACAGAAAAGGAGAATATATCATTTTAACAAGAAAGTTGAGATCATACTTGGCAGAGATTAGAAAACATGGAAAAATAAATAATGATGAATTTATGACATTAAGGAAGGGAGTAAGAAGCAAGACTTTCAGAAATAAAACACATTTAAAAGAGCATATACAACTTATGAAGGTGGTTAAATAAAATGCAAGGCGTACAAAAAACAGTTAGAAGAAGAAGACATGAAGGAAGGACAGATTACAAGGCTAGATTTTTCCTTCTTAAATCTGGCAAACCAAGAGTAGTATTTAGAAAAACAAATAGATTCTTACAAGCCCAGGTTGTTATCTCTGAAATAGCTAAAGACAGGGTAATAGTTAATGTAAGTACAAAGGATTTGATAAAATTTGGTTGGCCTGAAAAATTATCTGGAAGTTTGAAAAGTTTACCTGCTGCTTATTTGATGGGGTATTTACTTGCTAAACGAACTGAAATTAAAAGCGGAGTTTTAGACATAGGACTCTTAAGCCATGTTCCAAAATCAAGGATTTATGCTTTTGTTAAAGGAATGAAAGATGCAGGTTTTGAGATTCCTGTAAATGAAGAAGTCTTACCAGATGATGAAATGATTAATAGAAAAACAGAGACAGCAAAACTTATTAATCAACTCAAGGAAAAGCTAAAATGAAAACTGAAATAAAACAAGAAGAAATAGGAATTGCTTTAGAGGTTCCAGTAAGCGAAGAAGCTTTGATGTTAGAAAATATAAAAGAACATACACCTGTTCAATCATGGAATCCTAAAACTCAGATTGGGAAGGATGTTAGGAATGGGAAAATAAAAAATATAGATGAGATTTTATTGAGTGGTAAAAAAATACTCGAATCTGAGATTGTTGACAGCCTGATAACTTTAGAAAAAGATTTGCTTCTTGTTGGGCAATCAAAGGGTAAATTTGGAGGAGGTAAAAGAAGAGCTTGGAGACAGACTCAAAAGAAAACAATGGAAGGGAATATTCTTACTTTCTCATCTATGGCTGTTGTTGGTGATAAAAATGGACATGTTGGGATAGGATTAGGAAAATCAAAAGAAACACTTCCTTCAAGAGAAAAAGCAGTGAGACTTGCTAAGTTAAATGTAATAAAAGTTACTAGAGGGTGCGGTCACTTTGATTGTTCTTGCTCTGAATTACATAGTATTCCTTTTGCAGTTGAAGGTAAATGTGGAAGTGTAGTTATCAAATTAATACCTGCCCCTCAAGGAACTGGTCTTGTAGTTAGCGATGAATGTAAAAAGATTTTGAGACTTGCTGGAATAAAGGATGTATATTCATATGCTAAAGGACAAGGAAGAACAACAATAAACGCAGCTAATGCATGTATTGAAGCTCTTAAGAACACAAGGAGCTTGTCATGATAATAGTAATAAGAATTTCTGGAATGGTTGATGTATCTGAAAATGTTAATTACATACTTCATAATATAAATTTGAGAAGAAAATATGCTGCAATTTTAATGCCTGAAACTCCTGAAAATATGAAACTCTTAAATAAAGTAAGAAGTTTTGTTGCATTTGGAACAATAACTAATGAGAATCTTGTTAAGTTGATATCCTTGAGAGGAGAGAAATCTGATAAAAAAGGGAAAATTGATGCTGAATCTATTGCAAAAAATATTGAAAAGAAATCATTGCGTGAACAGGGAATGAAACCATTCTTTAGACTGCATCCTCCTAGAAAAGGTATTGAAAGTAAAAAGCACTTTGGAGTTGGAAAGGGAGTTCTTGGAGATAACAAAGAGCATATAAATTCACTTTTGGAGAGAATGTTATGACTAAATTAAAAACAACTTGGGAATGTCAATGCGGATCAATTGCTTATGGTAAGCTTCCCCCAGAGGAATGTAAACGATGCGGTGAAGAAGGAACTTATGTTGAAGCTGATGAAGATGATGTTGTGGAACTTGCAGATGAAAATTTAATGGAAGAGATTAGAGCTAAGGATTGGGGGGAAGAATAATGGTTCGAATGAAAAAAAGAAGAAAATCAAGTAGATTTAGAGGCAGTCACACTCATGGTCGCGGTGGTAAAAAGAAAGCGAGAGGTAGTGGACACCGTGGGGGATTTGGAATGGCTGGAACAGGAAAGAGAGGAGATCAGAAAAAAACTAGTATTCTGAAAATTGGAATGGACGAATATTTCGGCAAGAGGCAGACAAAAATGCGTTTTGGGAAAGGAAGATTAAAGACACTTAACTTAGAAAGAATTTCTGATAGTATTAAAGATGGAGCCGATTATTCAGATTATAAAATTGTTGGAAGTTTAAGTAAAAATATTAAACTTAATATAACAGCTGGTGCTGCAAGTAAAAGTGCAATCAAGTCTGTTGAGAAACATGGTGGAAAAATCACTTTGAAGTGATTTTAGATAGTAAAAATTAAATTTTTCTTCTTAAATGTGGTTGGTATTTTTTAATAAGTTCATCTTGTAAATCCAAACATTTCACAGCACAACCAAGAACAACATATTCATCATGGATAGTTTCTGTATATTTAACACCCCATTGAGCCGGATCTAGATAATAGAGAGTTTGATCATAAGAATCTGGATTAGCTCCACGAATTACTTGAATTAATTTAACACTACATATTTACAAGTCTTTCTTTTTTGTAGTGTTAAATATTAAAATAAAAAATCGATGCAAAACTACATGCTAAAGTGTGGTGTTTGTATAGAATTAACTAAACCAACTTCTTGACTAAAGTTCCAAACAAGAAACTTATCACAGATACTGATAGAGTTATTGTAAGCATTTCAAAGAACTTTAATCTGAAACTTACATTATTCATTGAAGAAATATATTTTGTATAACTTGCGATTATTATGATTACTAACGAGAACATTATTGCGGTCGCTAAGTATATGTTTTGTAAAATAAAGTAAGGGGCTACTAACAAAATAACTGCTAAGATGTATGCTATTCCTGTATATGTTGCAGCTTTTATGGGCATTTTATTTTTTTCTTCTTTTGCAGATAAATATTCTGAAGCAGCCATTGATAAAGCGGCCGCAAAACCAGTAATTAGACCAACTGTTGCAATAATTTTTGTTTCTGTAAGTGCAAAACTCAAACCGACTAATGCTCCAGATAATTCAACTAATGCATCATTAAGCCCTAAAACTACAGCACCATTGTAATTTTGATTCTCTTTTTTTACCATTAGAGCATTTAATTAAAAGACTATTAATACTTTAAGATGGACTAATTAAAAGAAGCATTCAGAAATATATATCCTATTTCCGTCACTAAATACTGCAGTGTCTTTGTAAACTTTCGGAGGTGAAATTGGAATAACAATATTACGAGGGATTATAACCTCAACACCGCTTGAAGATAGAGTTCCGTTAATAATCATCACATTTGAGATTACATAATTATCAACTAGCATATCTTCTGAATCTTTTCTTATCCATGAAACTAAGCCATACCTTCTATCACTAGAAATCACTCTTGAGATACTTGCAAACTTATCATAAATAGAGTAAGAAGAATGTTCTAAATTATTGGGAGATATTTGGAAATAAGGAGAGTTTTGATAAGTAAAGCCTATCCTGACTTTATTATCTAATTGGCCAGTATGAAATGTAGTTAAAATAAATGGAAATGAAATATCTTCTAGGGTTTCATAAATATTTGCTGGAATATTATAAAATGGTCCCTCTTGAGAAACCCCTGGTTCTGAAAAATAAAGGTTCTCAAATGAAGATTGTTGTTTTTGAAAGAAGAAAAGTGGAGCTTGATCATATACAGATTTTGTTGCAATAAAATTTCTTACCATGTTTGACCTAAACATGTTTTGTATGATTTGTTGAGGTATAGAATTCCAACATGTTCCTGATGGAAAGTCGGTAGTACAATAATAAGTATCAACTAAAAAAGACAATGAATTGAAAATTTTAAAAGAAACTAAATTCTGATCTATATAAATCTGATTTGTTGAAAAAGTTTGAGATGGTGCACTAATTATAGGAACTGGTCCACGGTCATCAGAAGTTCCTATGATTAAATCTGGACCCAATGAATAAATCATTAAATCGCTTTGCCCACTTGTGAAATTGGATCTAATAAACACAATGTCATCTTTAAAAATTCTTGGGGCAGAGTAAGAATAATTTCCACGTTGAAACTGTGCAGGCATTCTAATTCCCAGATCATCAGCAGTTCCAAACCGACTATCTTGGCCTGAATCATAAAATTTCAATGAACCCTGAAATGAATAAACCATAGTTCTCCCATAAATATCAGGATTGCTTGAACTTGAGTACTGTGAATGATTGATAATAGCAATTGGTGTAGTACAATAAGGAGTTATTTCTTGATAACGTGCTGAGACATTAGAGAAAATAAAATAGCTGGATAAAGCAATTATAGATATTATCCATAAGAAAATTAAAACAGATGATCTACTTTTGATTTTAGTTTTTCTGGATCTCATAATAATCTGAATTTTGAACACTATATATAGTTTATAGTTATTAAAAGCTAGTTTACTAAATTTTCTAGAAACTTTAACATTTAAAAACCTGTATTTATGATATATGGAATGGTGCTTAAAGAGATTATTCAGTTTCTTCCTGAAGTAAAAAAACCTGTCGAGAAAAAAATATCCTTTAATGAGAAATTAAAATGGACGTTAACTATTCTTGGATTCTTTTTCGTAATGTACAATATCAAATTATATGGACTTAGTAGAAACGCTCTTGAAAGATTTGACTTTTTATCAACAATACTTGGAACTGATTTTGGTGCAATAATAAGCTTGGGTATTGGACCTATCGTAACTTCATCCATTATTTTGCAGTTACTTGTTGGATCTGGAATATTGAGCTTAAATACTAAAACAGAAGAAGGTAAAAAAATGTTCCAAGGAATACAAAAACTTGGAACTCTATTTTTTATAGTTTTTGAGGCATGTATATTTGTATTGATGAAGGGTCTTGAAGCAAATCCAGGATTTGAATCAATAGTAATATTCCAGTTAATTCTTGGTGGTCTTGCGATAATGTTTATGGATGAAGTTGTTGCGAAATGGGGTTTTGGCTCAGGAGTCTCTCTTTTCATAGTTGCAGGAGTTGCATTGCAGTTATTCATAGGATTATTCCAGTTCATTGGGTCTGACGGTTCCAACTGTTTAGTTGACTTTGGAAATACTCCTTGTTCTGGTAGAGTTTTAGTTATTATTCAATCTATAATTAATGGTGATGCCACAGGCGCTTTGCTTGCCGCTGCTGTTATCGCTGTGACTGCATTGGTTTTCTTGGGTGTTGTTTGGGCGCAAAGCTTGAAAGTTGAAATTCCTTTAAGCTATGATAGATTGAGGGGTTACGGAGTTAAGTGGCCATTACAATTCTTTTATGCTTCTACCTTGCCAGTTATATTAGTTGCCGCACTTTCCGCAAACTTACAATTATTTGGAAGTTTGTTTGAAAGTTGGCTTGGAAGACCTACATTTTTAGGAGGATTCCAAAATGGACAACCAATTTCGGGACTTGCTTTCTGGATTGGAGCTCCTAACTTGTTACAATCTTTATTAACTGGGAGTTTACTTACCTCTCAGATATTCCAGGCTATTTTCCACATACTATTTTATGTAATATTTTCTGTCATATTTTCTATATTCTGGGTAAAAACAACAGGTATGGATCCTGCTGGTCAAGCAAAAAACATCGCATCTTCAGGATTACAAGTTGCGGGTTTCAGAAAGGATCCTAGAATAATAGAAAGTATATTGGGTCGATATATATTCCCACTAACTGTGATGGGTGGTTTTGCTATTGGGCTTTTAGCAGCTTTTGCAGACTTACTTGGAGCCCTAACTTCTGGAGTTTCTATATTACTAGCAGTTATGATATTATATCAGCTATACCAAAATATTGGACAACAACATTCTCTTGATATGCATCCAGCTCTTAGAAAGATGATGGGTTAACTCATCATCTTGGGTTTGAAATAATTTATGTTTTATTCATGAAACAGTTCAATTTAAAAACATTCTTTATTCTATTTATTGATTAAAATGAAAGGAATGGGAATGATATTTTTGGTGATGATTGTTTCATTAGCAGTTGCTACTTTATGGGATAAAGTTCCAATAATAGGTGAGGTTGTCCATATTGCGTTTGATCCTTCTTTAGGAGCATTGCTAAACTGGGATGTTACTATTGGATTGTTGATAATTACTGCTATCCTTAATTTGATAACTACTTTATTGCATAAACATGTTACGGACCAGGACTTGTTAAAACAAATAAAGGAAGAACAAAAGCTTGTGAATGAAGAAATGAAGCTTTACAAAAGTAATCCTGAGAAAACTATGGAACTATCAAAGAAATCTATGGAACTTGCTTTCAAAACATTTCCAATAACAATGAGACCAGTTGTTTATACTGCAATACCCTTCATCCTACTTATTAGATGGTTTGGAGATTACTTTAAAGAAAATCCAGCGAAAATATTAGGATTCATGTCTGGACTTTGGGGGTATATTGTGTTCTTTATTATATTCTCAATAATCTTCAGAAAGATATTGAAAGTTCATTAGATTTTACAAGAAAGTATATAAATAACGTTTTTGATATAAAAGTTATATGAATAAGGGTAGGTCGATGTTGATTGCTTTTGTTGTTATATCTCTTTTAGTGGTTTTTACAATTTATGAATTGAATATTTTTGATATTTCACTTGCTCCGCAAGTAAAACCTACTTGTATTACTCCCCCAATATATCCTCAATTAATTATGCAATCTGGAACTATTTGTCCTAGAGTGTATAATTATGGAATAGGTATTGGTGCGAATAATATACAAGTTAGCTGTCAAGTTGGTACTCTTTTTAACGGAACCTCTTCGAGAACCAAAGATGGGCTTACAATAATTGGGAAAAATAATATTGTGGTAAACGGGTGTTCATTTAGTAACTTTGCAGGACATGGAGCTTATATTACTGGTCAACAAAATAGATTAGCTTCAAATATAACCTTAATTAACATTTTTTCTACAAACAATGGTAATGATGGTTTAAGACTTGATGGAAACACAAAAAATATTCTTGTTGAGGATAGTAATTTTGATTTTAATCGTCTTAATGGAGTTACACTGACTTCGCGCCATATTCCTGATGCTAATAATAGCATCCCTGTTCTTTTATTTCCTGAATCTATTATTTTGAATAGTAACAATATTGAGAGTAATCAGAAAAATGGTATTCATTTGGATGCTTTCAATTATTATTTTAGAGTTCCTTCTCCTAATAATCAGATAAACATAAGTTCTATCCTTTCTATTACAGACAACATTATTCAACATAATCAAGGTGACGGCATAATCAATACAGGATTTAGCTCTTATAATTACAATCCAAATCCTAACATTCGAGGTGTCTCTCTAGTTGCTAGAAATCTTATAAGTTCAAATAACGGTTCAGGAATATCTCTCCTAGCAAATTACAGTAATGAGATTATTAACGCTTCATTCTTTTCTGGAAGGAATGCAAATTTTGATTATGCTATTGATAATACTATAACCTTCAATAATCTTGATGGGATCTCAGTAATTTTACCTTTGGGTGCAGGAGAATTAAACTATAATTTGGTATCCATAAATAACATTTTTAAGAATATCATAAACAACAATAGGAATGGTATCTTGTTTTCTTCAATTCCTATATCTCTCCATCTTGGTCAGTACAGCAATGTTGCACTATCCTCTTTTATTCTACAAAATAAGATTAACTATAATTTAGAACGAGGGATTTATATTTCTGGTTATCCAACTCACTATGGCGTACCTGGATGGAGTGATTTTGAAATTGATTGCAATGATATTCTTTCTAACAGTTTAGAAGGGATAAAAGTAGAAGAGCTTTCTTATCCTACTGTATATATAAGAGATAAAAATATTATAGAAGGTAATACTTTGGAGGGAATTTTCTTCCATAATGTTATGAGCAATACAATACCTAATATGGGAGACTATCTTGTGGTAAGATCAAATTATATTGGCTCAAATCTTCTGGGCATTAAACAAACAGGGCAGACTAATGAGATAGAGGCATGGAATAATGATTTTGAAAATAATACTCAGCACCCTCAATCTTTTATAGCTTTTCCTCCACAATCTACTTTGTGGCAAAATAACTGGTGGAATGAATACAGCCCAACTTGTGTTGATTCTCAGCCAGATGGATGGTGTGATGTAGATTATCCAATACCAGTTCAATATTTTGATTACTCCCCTAAAGCAGGAACATGGTGGGGGCATAAACTTAGAGGCTATCTTGTTGAAGATAATTCAGGGCGTGGAGTTATACTCAAATCTTCATGCCCAGTAATTACATTGCCTTTTCCAGGAAATAGCTCAATTCCAGGTAATGGAACTAGTATACCTGGTAATATGAGCAACCCTCGAGGTATTTAGAAAGGTTTTTATAACATATTCTTAGATTTGATAACATGTACAATGAAAATATAGAAGTTTTGAATGGTTTAAATGCAAGATACGAAATGTTTGTTGAACAGTTGAAAATTGTTGATCAGCAAATTTTAGAGCTTGGTTTATTTAATGAAGAACTCGAAATCATTAAAGAGAATAATGGGCAAGAGATACTTGCACCAATAGGCAAATCTGTATTTGCGCCTGTAAAAATTGATAGTAATAAAAAGTTACTTGTTGAAGTTGGCTCTGGATACTTTATTAAAAAAGAAATTAATGAAACAAAGGAAGTTATTCTTGAACAAAAACAGAGACTTGAGTCTTTCAAGATTCAAATAGCATCTGAAATTGATAATATAACTAAAGAATTAAAGAGCTTAATCATTTAGTCAATAATTCTTCAGAGACTTTTTAGCTTCTTTAAGAAATTCTTTATGCGTTAATATGCCTAACTCAGAAACTACATAAGCTATTTGTTTATTTGGAATTAGTTCAAAGGCTGGATTTTCTATATTGATTTGCTTAGGAGCCTTTGACCAAATTTCTTTCCAAGATCTTTTTTCTATAATGACTTTTTTCGCAGAAAATTTCCATGAATCTATAATTATGTAAAGAGGTTTCTTTAAGTCTAAAGCTATTTTTGCTATTAACCCACTACCTATTTTGTTCAAAACTCCTTTTTTTGTAACTGCATCTGCCCCTAACATAATAATATCAGATTCCTTTATGTCTTGAAGAATTGCTGAATCTATAGACATAGTAACTTTTATTCCAGCCTTTGAAAGCTGTTTTGAAGTTAGATAGCCTTGATATAATGGTCTAGTTTCTGTATTTATTACTGAAAATTTTTTGTGATTTTTATGCGCAGAAATCAGAGCTTGCACCAATGTACTGGAATGACAATGGGTAAATATAACAGAGTTTTGATTTATTATTTTTTGAATGTAATGATTAATAAATTCTTGAGTATTATCAAAATGGTTTAGAACATTCTCCGCTGAGGATTTTCTAGCTATATTTAGGGCGTTAACTAACATTGGCTCTGTAGGTCTCAATTTTGTTAAAATTTTTATTGAGCTTTTTTTAGGGCGAATACAATAAGCTTTGACTGCTGCTTTTGCAACGTTCGTAGCACCTTGAATTTTTATTGATTTTATATCCTGACAAATTTGCGAGAACTTATCCATGAGGTTATAGAGACAACATATATAAAAAGGTGAGTGATTTTTTTGTTTTGTGATGAATTATGTTTGAGATGTTGATTAATCCTGCTAAGGCTGAACGTAAGCCATGGGAAATGTTTTTTGTAGGAGTTTTTTATGCTAGTATTTCAATACTGCTTGTTGAGTGGATATTTAAGAATGATCCAGTTTTAAGTCGTGCTGGTGGGATATTAGTAGTCACTTTTACAGTTATGTTTTCTATTCCTTTCATGTTCTACATGTTTAGAATTGAAGAGACAAAATCATCACAAGATGGAACCGGAGCTTTTCAACTGATTAAAGATCATAGAAAAGCATTGTGGGCATTTATGTGGCTTTTTGTGGGATTTGTTATAGGATATTCATTTTGGTACATACTTTTGCCTACAACAACTACGCTTGAACAACAACTTGATACCTTTTGCAACATAAATAGACCTGGTGTTGAAGATTGTGCTGAAACTATACTTTATAGGTCAGCTCAAACAAGCCCTACAGCTTTTGCAACAAACAAGGAAAGAATGTTTTTGATTTTTGCCAACAATACTTATGTTTTGATATTTACTCTTATTTTCTCATTGTTGTTTGGTGCAGGAGTTGTTTTTATTCTTGCATGGAATGCTAGTGTAATTGCAGCAGCCATTGCCATATTTACTAGATCTGACTTAAATTATTTGCCTACTGCAATGCTACGTTATTTTGTACATGGGTTACCTGAAATAGGGTCTTATTTTATAGCTGCTCTTGCAGGTGGAATGATATCTTTTGCAGTTATTAGGAGAGAAATAGGAACAGAGAGGTTCTGGAAAGTTTTACAAGATTCCCTTAATTTGATTATATTAGCTATAATCTTGTTGTTTGTTTCTGCATTGATTGAAGTGTTTATTACTCCGTTGTTTTTTGCTTAGTTAAGAAGCTTTAAATAAGATATTTCGTCAATTAAATAATGGATGATGTGAATAGTCCTATCCTAGATGAAAGAAGAAAAAAAGTAATACATTTTGTTAAGAAAAATGCTAACTGGTTTATTTATATTGCTTTAGCACTTGTTGTTTACATTGCGGTTTGGTTAAGAACAAGAAATCTTGCCGGGTTAAGAGATATTACAACAGGTGGTTGGACTTTAGGGCCAGACTTAGACCCATTCTTATTCCTCAGATATGCTAAAGAAATAGTTGAGACTGGAAGTTTAGCTACTATAGACTATATGCGTTATGTACCCTTAGGCTTAGAAACTGGAGACTTTTCATTGCATTATTACTCTATAGCTTGGTTCCATAAAATTGCAAGCATTTTAGGCAGTTCTTCCGTAGATCAGTCTGCATCTATATTTCCAGTTGTAATGTTTGCATTGACTGCAATTGCTTTTTTCTTATTATCTAAAAAAATAATAAGCACTTATTTTGATGAAAGATATTCAAGCATCGGTGCAATAGTTTCAACATTGCTTTTCAGTTTATTCCCTGTGTTTATACCTAGAACGATAGCAGGAATTCCTGAAAAAGAATCGTCAGCTTTCTTGTTTATGTTCTTGGCAATTTACTTCCTTATGCAATCATGGAATAATTCAAGCAATAAAGGAAGAATTATATTCGGTACTCTTGCAGGTATATCTACTGGTTTAATGGCACTCATTTGGGGAGCTTATTCTTACATATTTTTCATTATTGTTCCTGCAGCTTTCATCAGTTTCCTTGTAGGTAATTTTGAAAAGAAACAAATAATTAGTTATAGTTTGTGGTTATTGTCTGCTTTAGTTTTAATGATACCTTTCTCTAACAGATATGGTTTCTTTACAACATTTACTTCATTTGATAGAGGTGCTGCATTAGCGCTTTTATTAGGGGTTTGTCTTTATCACTTCTTTTATCATAAAATAGAAAGCAAAATAACTAGAAACAAAACATTGTCTAAAGTGCCTTCTAGATTATTGGCAATGGTATTATTTGGATTTGGACTTGTTTTAATAGCATCCATTTTACTTGGTCCAGGATTTATAATAAACAGATTTGACGAAATATATTCTAATTTTGTTAAACCTGCAACATCTAGATTAATTCAAACAGTGGCTGAAAATAGACAGCCTTATTTAACTGAATGGATAGGCAATTTTGGTCCTCAAGTTGGAAGCATATTCATTTCATTCTGGATATTTTTGATTGGAGCTGTTTTAATGTTCTGGAATATGATCTATAAATTTTCAAGAAATGAAAGAATAAGATTCACGCTTTTCTTTGCATTTATGCTTGTTGCAATAATATATAGTAGATATTCACCATCTTCAATTTTCAACGGTCAAAATACTATTAGTTTGATATTTTATGGAGCGGGAATATTAACATTCATTGGAGCATTTATTAGGCATTATTATGTAGCGGATAAAAAAGGAGAAATGGATAAATTCAAATCAATTAGATTTGAGCTTTTGATATTTATTTCATTTTTATTCATAGCTCTTATTTCTGCTAGAGGATTCATAAGACTAGTAATGATATTGGTGCCCCCAGCATCTATTGCTATAGGATATATCGCCGCTATGAGCATACACACAATTGTTAAGAAGGTTAAAAATAAGGAGAAGCTACTTACTGTATTTTTAGGATCTATTTTAATAATAGTATTATTATTTTCAATATATCAATTATATGCTTCTAGCAAAAGTCTTGCAAGTAGTTATGCCCCTTCACCTTATACTCAACAATGGCAAAAATCTATGGAGTGGGTTAGATCTCAAACACCCACGAATGCTGTATTTGGACACTGGTGGGATTATGGTTATTGGGTGCAGTCTATGGGAGAAAGAGCTACAGCGCTAGATGGTGGAAACAGCATACCTTATTGGAATCATTTAATGGGAAGATATGCTCTGACGGAAAGTAATTTAGATAATACTCTTGAATTTTTGTATGCTCATAATATAACTCATTTTTTAATTGACTCTACAGATATTGGGAAATACTCTGCATTTTCGACAATAGGATCTAATGCAACTTATGATAGAAGAAGCTGGATACCTACTCTATTGTTAGACAATTCACAAACTACTGAACGCAAAAATAACACTGTTTTTGTATATCCTGGAGGTTCGACAATAGATGAAGATATAAAATACTTGCTAGATGGAAATGAAGTATTTCTTCCTGAGGGAAAAGCTTATATTGCAGCCACAGTTCTTTCAGTAAATAAAAATAATAATATTTCTGAGGTATATGGAATATATTTCTTCCAAGATAAAACATATCAGATACCAATTAGATACTACTGGAGTCTAGAAAATGGTTTCGTTGATACAGAAAAAGGCATTGAAGCAGGAGTTGTAATTTATCCAAGAGTTGTTCAGAATTCTCTTGGTGGGGGAGATGTTGAAGCAAGAGGTGCTCTTCTTTATTTGAGTCCTAGAGTTTCAAAAACTAATCTTGCTAGATATTATTTGTATGGTCATCAAGATAGCAACCTTGAGTTAGTTCATTCTGAGCCTGATTTTATAGTGGAAATACTGAAGAACCAAGGGATAAATGTTGGAGACTTTGTTTATTTCAATGAGTTTAGAGGACCTATAAAAATATGGAAAGTTAATTATCCTTCAAATATTCAATTCAATCAATCTTATCTTGAGACAGATTACCCAGACTCAATAAGATTAGCATGATCGATTTTAAAAGTAAACTTGTTAGAGGGAGTTTAGTTTTATTGTCTCTCGTAGGAATATTTAATGTTTTGAATTTTGTATATCATTTACTAATGGTTAGAATTATGCCTGTAGAAGATTTTGGAATGTTAAAAAGAGTTTTTGCTTTTTTATATATAGGTGCAATATTTATGGAATCTGTTCAGACAGTAGTTGTAAAATATTCATCTAATTTTCGTAAAAATGATGGAAAGCTTAAAAACATTTTTTTAAGAAGTAACAGAGAAATTATATTTCCTTCAATTATAGTTTTGATAGTTTTTTTATTAATCTCTTTAATAATTTCTCCAGTATTTAATATAGCATATTCACTTTTATTTGCTACTTCCATATTTATCCTATTTTCTATGTTTGTACCGATTGCCAGGGGAATTTTACAAGGACAACAGAGATTTTTTGCACTAGGTTTTTCTATGCTTGGAGAGGCTATCTTAAAGATAGGAGCATCATTTTTGTTGGTTTATTTTGGCTTAGGAGTTCTAGGAGCTGTATGGGGTGTCGTTATAAGTATCATACTTTCTTTTGTGCTTTCATTATTTTATCTTAAAGATGTTCTATCAAGTAAAATAGAAACTGCACAACTAGATGGCATAAGATCTTATAGTAAACCAGTTTTTTTAATTACTTCTATGCTAATTTTATTTATTAATGTAGATGTTTTAATTGCAGGAAATATCTTTGGAGACTTCGAGGCAGGAATCTATGCTATAGCTTCAACAATAGCTCTTATAATATTCATAGCAGTTCAACCTATAAACAAAGTACTCTTTCCGATTTCAGTAGTTGAATTTAATCAAAATAAATCCTCAAATCGTAATTTTAAACTAGCTATTGGAATAGTTATTTCAATATGTTTTGTAGCTATTTTAATAATAACCTTTTTCACTGATCTAATAATTTATTTACTGTCTGGAAGATATATCCCTGAAGCAAATATACCTACAAAATTATTGTCATTAGGCACTATGATGTTATCATTATCAAGTACGATACTGTATTATAAACTATCGAGGGGTATGACAAATGGTTATCAATGGTTATCTATTGGTCTTTTTGTGGAAATAATAATCTTATATTTATTGTCTGGTAACTTGATATATTACTCTTTTGGATTTTTTATCTCAAATGTAATCTTTTTTATAGGCTCTTTAGCCTTACTTAGAAAATGAAGAAGATAGGAATAGTTATCCCAGCTTATAATGAAGAGAAGAGAATCCAAAGAAAACTTGAAGAATATTCTCCTTATTTCTTGAAAAAAAGCAAGGTAGAAAAGAACCAATATTCAATATTAGTCGTAATAAATAACACAAAAGATAAAACCGAAGAAATTGTTAAAAATTTTATTAAAAAACCAAATAATGTAGCTTATATTAGCCTTAAGAAAGGTGGTAAGGGTTATGCAGTTACTGAAGGATTCAAGTATTTCATATCAAAAAAATTTGATATGGCTGGTTTTGTAGATTCAGATTTAGCGACTTCACCAGATGCATTTTATGATTTAGTAAACAATATTGACGGTTACTCTGGCATAATTGGGAATAGATGGTCCATTGAATCTAAGATAGATAAAAAACAAAACATCATTAGAAGATTTGCTAGCAGAATATATAATTTTATGGTAAGAATAATGTTTTTTATGAAATACAACGACACCCAGTGTGGGGCAAAGCTGTTTAAGGTTAATGAGTTGAAAAAAATAGTAAATAAAATATTCATAACTCAGTGGGCATTTGATATAAATATATTATATCTTTGTAAACTAAATGGTCTTAGAATACTAGAATTTCCAACTGCATGGGCTGATGATGGAAATACAACAGTTGATACAATAAGAGCTTCAATAAAGATGTTTTCCGGAACTTTAAGATTAAGACTTATTTACTCCCCATTTGGATTTATTGTAAGAGTTTATGATAAACTACCAAGAATATTAAAACTAAATCATTCTTTGATAGAATAATGGATTCTATTGATATTTTAATTATCCACCTTAATGGAGAAGAAGTAATAGCTAATTGCTTGAAATCTATTTTTAAAGATGACAAAAAAGCAAAAATAAAAATATTATTTAATCAGACAACAGACAATTCTGTCAAATTAGTTAAAAAGAACTGGCCAAATGTTGAGATATATGAATCAAAAGAAAGATTAGGTTTTGCAGAGTCTTGTAATTATTTAATTAAAAAATCAACTTCAAAATATGCCATCTTTCTAAACAATGATACAATTGTAGGAAAGGGCTGGAAATTTGAATTATTAAAAACAATTAAAAGACATAAAAACTGTATAGCTGTTCAATCAAAAATTAAGTCTTACTATAAAAAAGAATATTTTGAGAATGCTGGAGCTGCTGGAGGTTTTATTGATAAATATGGTTATCCGTTTTGTAGGGGTAGAATTTTTCAGACAGTTGAAAAAGATAATGGCCAATATGATGATGAAATAAGGGTATTTTGGGGATGTGGAGTATCGCTCCTAGTCGAAAGAAAAGAATTTATTAGGTTGGGAGGGTTTGATGAATCTTTCTTTATGTATGCTGAAGAACTGGACTTTTGCTGGAGAGCTAATAATAGTGGAAAAGAGATTTGGTACTCTCCGCAATCTATAATTTATCATATTGGTAGTTTTAGTGTAAATAATGAGAAGATTAATTTCAAGAAAGAATACCTTATATCAAAAAACCATATAATTTGTTTAATAAAAAATACTACAGGTGGGAGAAGATTGTATCTTCTAGCGTGGAAATTAGGCCTTGAAATAATTTCTCTAATGAGATTTCCTATAAAAAGGGGCCTTCCTTTTTTAATGAGCATCCCTTCTATTATTTATTACCTGTTCTTCTCAAAAAAAGAACATTTGAATAGGGAAACCATCAAACGAAATGCCTATCTAATATATCCAAGAAGTATAGCTTTAGACCACTTTATTAGGGACAAAAAGACATTTAAAGCGTTAGATTTTGCTTGAATTAATGGATAAACCCCTCCTTAGCATAGTTATACCTACATATAATGAAGAGATAGATATACTGTCTTGTTTGGAATCCATAGCAATGCAGAAAATTGAAAAAAATAAATTTGAAGTAATAATAGTAGATAATTATTCAATAGACCAAACTATTGAGATTGCAAAAAGATTCTCTAAAAAGATAAATCTAAAGATCTTATTCAATAAAGTTAAGGATGCTGAAATAAGCAAGATGAAAGGTTTTAGGGAGTCGAATGGAAAATTTTTCATGTATATGGATGCAGATATGACTCTGTCAAATGATTCATTCATTGAACAGATGTTATCTCCTTTCTATGATTCTACTAAAGTTGCAGGCGTTTTTGTTAGATTCTTAGTAAATCCAAAACACCATCCTTTGACTAGAACTTTGTCATATGATGCTTGGCAAAGAGATCCTATCTTTAGATTCTTCACTGTTTCTCCAAAAGATATAATTGTAGAAAAAAGAAAATCTTACTACTTATGCATCCTTACAGATAAAAAAATACCTCCTCAGGGACTGATGATCTACCGTAAAAGCTTAATTAAAAATTATATAAAAGACAAAACTCAACTTATTGATAACGATATTCCTGTTGCTTTATTTAATGTAGGACACAAAAACTTTGCATATGTGCCTCAGACCGGAATCCACCATTACTTACTAAGAAGCTTACCTGAATTATCAAGAAAACGTGTAAGGAATCTACAAAGAACATATTTTCCTAATCGAAATGTGAGATTATTCAAATGGATTGATTGGAAGAGAGATTGGGCAAAGGTAGGAATATGGATGATCTACACTTTTTCTTTTATATTACCAATTATAAATGCAACATATAAATCATTAAAATACAGAGATTCTTGCTTCTTGAACGAGCCAGCCATAAACATTGTTTCAACTTCATCAATTGTCTATGCGGTGACACAAAATGCAAGAAGAAAAAGATAAAATGCTATATGGAAGAGAACGAGTTTGCGCTAGTATCATAGATGCTCAAATAAATGGAAGGACCCTAAACATCGGTGCTGGTGAGATGCAATGGATTGAAAACCAACTTTTCTTAAACAATAAAAACTTTACGTCATCTGATCTTGACAAGAAGAATCTTGGCATAAGCAACAAATCAATAAATAAAGTGAAATGTGATGCTACAAATATTCCATTCAAAAATGGATATTTCTCACAGGTAATAATCCTAGATGTTTTAGAACACATCAAAGATCATGAAAAGGCCTTGGATGAGATAAACAGGGTTCTAAAGAAAGGTGGAAAGCTCGCTATTTGCGTACCTAACGATACTTTGCTTAGCTATCTCAACCCTGTCCGCTATGTTCAGCATGAAAGACACTATACTATTAGCCAAATAACTAGTTTACTGGGAAAAAAAGGATTTAAAATAAAAAAGGTTTTTGCTGGAGGGTCTATATTTGAACTCACGGCTCTATATATGCACTTCTTTGCAAAATATCTATTAAAAAAGAAAGTGAGTGTTTTTTCAAAATTAATTGACTTTGAATATTCTAAACATAGCAACAGTGGAAATGAGATTGCAATACTTGCTATAAAATCATAATTATAACTTTTTGTAAATTATTACTGCAGGTTGAGTTTGTGCAGAATCAAAGAAAAATACTTTTATTGGAATAACAATCTCATTTTCTGCTAAATCGTTGACATAACTTACCACTTTTTCATTTGGTTGATGAACTGCGGTTAAAATCACATAATCTGCTTCTAATGTAAAATTGGAGAAGTCTAAGTCTTCTGGCCAAATTTGCACATCCCTATCTGCGTAGTATATTGCATAAGGCTCTCCCCAATCACCTACTATTATTGCCTCTTCAGGAGTATTATATTTTATCCATTCATAGGCTTCTTTCATCTCTTTATAAGATTCTTTTTTATCAAGAATAAGACCATTGGCAAATGAAATTTGAGCATAAATCGACCAAGCAATTAAGGCAATACAAACAGCAACGCCTATCTCTTTCTTATATTTCGAGATAATTTTATATAAATAGAGGAGTGCCACTGCGGGCATAATAAATAGTACGCTAGAAATCCCAAGTAAATATCTATCTTCTGAAGCTTTTATTCCAAATATAAAGAATGAAAGAACAAAAATAAGCAAAATCAGATTTAAGAGATGCATCCTTAATTCTTTGTGTTTTGAAATAAATCCATAACTCATCCCAACTTTGAAAAGAGCTAGCAAAATCCCAAAATAAAATAAAAAGACTGCTGGGCTCATCAATATATAATTAATGAAACCAATTGTATACCAACCAAAACTTGTTTTTTCGCTAGCACTTGAAGTATATTCTGAAGTTGCTGGCAAAAGCGAGCCATATGCAAATAAGTTTATTAAAATAAATAAAATTAATGGAATTGCTCCTATTATTCCACCTATCCAAAATTTCTTACTTTTAAACAAGCTTGTCTTGTGAACAAAAATTAAGAATATAATATAAGCGACTGCCATAACTGCATGAGAATATCTGAAGAGTACTGCTAAAGATAAAAGAAGCACCGAAAATAACCAATTCTTAAGATTAAGAGATTCATAAGATTTAACGAAGAAGTAAATACTTGCTAAAACTAAACACATTGATGGAATATCCGTCATTATTCTTATTGAATAAAACAAGTGAATCCAAGATATTGATGCAAAAATAGCTGCAACCAAACCAACTTTTTTATTATACATCTCTTTTCCAATTAAATATATTAAATATATTGAAATTATTGAAGGGATTATATTTGTTAAGATAATTACTGCATAATCTGAAGCTCCAAGACTTATTAACCAACTCCAAACAACTGGAAGAAGAGGAGGACGTATAACTGCCTCATGCATAATAAATGGTAGATTATCCCATCTATGATATATCATATTTTTTGCAAGACTTCCATATGCAAGTGAATCCCACCAGTGAGCTTGGTTTTTTACTAAATTAAAAAAGTAAAATCTAATTATTGTTCCAAATAAGATTATACCAACTAAGATTAAGTTTAATTTATTTTGAAAGATACTTTTTGTTTCTGCCATTTTATTTGCTTAATTCTTCTTTAATGAGGTTATTTAATTTATTTGCTATCATGTCTAATTTAAATTTGGATGCAAAAATAACTGACTGTTTACTTATAGATCTTAACTTTTTATAATCTAATTTATTAATATTATTTAATAAGTCTGCTAAAGACACTATATTGCCCTTCTCGAATGTAAAACCATTTATTTTATTTTTTATTAAGTCTTTTATTCCATCTACATCTGAACCAATACATATTCTCCCGCGAGCCATTGCTTCTATTAGTGACTGAGGCATACCCTCTCTTTTACTTGAAAGAATAAAGAATAGTGATGAGTCAAGTTTTCTTATCTTTTCTTTAATATCATAAATTTTTTTAGAAAAGATAATTCTTTTTTCGACACCTTGTTTTTTTGCTAAATATTGTAATTTTTCTTTGTAATTTCCTTCTATAGGTCCAACTATCTCAAAATAGTATTGTTTATCAACTTTATTTAAGACAGATATAACTATCTCTAAATTCTTTACAGGACTTACTCTTCCTAAAAATAATATTTTATTATCGTCTCCTTGTTTTGATTCAGATCTGAAAAATATCTCTGGAACTCCATTTGGTATATAGAAAAGTCTTTTATTCTGGACTCCTATTTTTTTTAAGTGAGATACTTCCCAATTAGAAATTGTAATAACTCTGTCAAATTTATTTATTATTCTTTTACCTATGAATTTATCATAAAATTTAACTGAAAGACTTGCTAGTATGCCCCTTTCAGAATTATCTTGATTAAAGGGTGCATGAGTTACTAAAAATACTACACATTTCTTTCCTAATCTTTTCAGCTCTTTTTTTATTTCTAATGCTTTAGTTGTATGTATTTGTCTATATACGTGAGCGATTATAATATCTGGAGAATAATCTAATGCTTCTTTTGTAAAATTCCAGAATGAAAATGATTCTCCTCCTAATTTGATGTAAGGGAATCTTTTGATTTTAAAATTACCTATAATTTCATTAGCACTTGCTACCTCATTGCTTCCTTTAATTGCATTTGATGAAAAGACACTCACTTCATATCCTTTATCAGCTAATCTCGTAGATTCTTCCTTAACCCTGTTCCAAACCCCACATATTCCTTCAGAAAAGTGGCATAACTCAAGAATCTTGATTTTATCCATATAATTAGAAATATAGGGTTTATTTAAAAGCAACCATAGATACATTTAAAATTACTTGCTTCGCTGGTATTTTTAGTTAAATCTGTCCAGATTATAATGAACCCTATAGATTCTTTACTTGAGAATAAACCTTTTGATATTGGTAAAAATGAAAAATATAAACTGTTTCTTGCTGCAATGAAAGAAGCTATTGATTTTCATTACTCAAATTCAGTAGAATTTAAGAAAATAATTGACAATTCTGGACAAGATAAATTTCCTCAAAACATTGAATTGATTCCTTACTTACCTATTAGTTTATTCAAAAAAATGAAATTGACTTCCGTACCTGATGACCAAATTGTATCTGTGATAAAATCAAGCGCAATTACTACTGGAATACCAAGCACAATCTATATCGATGAGGTTACACGCAAAAGACAAATAAAATGTCTAAATTCTATACTTTCTTCATTTATAGGAAACAAAAGATTAAATTTTATAATATTTGATACAGAAAGAACTATCACTTCAAAAGAAGGGGAAATATCTTCACGAGGCTCTGCGATAAGAGGGTTAATGCCATTTGCAAAATCAATTAATTTTGTTTTAGATAATGAACTAAATCTTGATGCTGAAAAACTTAATGAAACTATAGAAAAAATAAATGACCAAGAAGTATGTTTCTTTGGTTTTACTTGGCTTTTATATAAAACATTGTTACAATTAAACCCTATTAAATTAAAGAATAGCAAAGTCTTACATATAGGTGGTTGGAAAAAACTCACTGATATGATGGTCAGTAAAGAAGAGTTCAACAAGAAAATAAAAAATAATATTGGCACATCTAATATATATGATATGTATGGAATGACTGAACAGCTTGGGACAATTTACATTGATTGTGAAGAAGGATACAAACATATACCATTATATTCTGAAATTTTAATGAGGAATATAGATAATCTAAAACCATCGCAAGAAGGATTTATTCAGTTAATAAGTCCTGTCCCACATAGTTACCCTGGTATATCTCTTCTCACAGAAGATATAGGTAAAATTATTGGAGAAGATGATTGCCATTGTGGAAGAAAGGGTAAATATTTTATTTTTAAGGAAAGAGCAAAAGATGCTGAACTTAAGGGTTGTGGAGATACATTGAGATGAAAGAAGTTATAGAATCGTTAAGAAATGCAAGAGAATATGCTCATAGCATTAAAACAGATGATTTACTTGAATATTTAGAAAAAGTTGGTGAAAAAATAGGTATAAAAGAAATAAAGAAATTTATATCAAAAGATAATCTTAAATTAATGATGGATATTGCGTTACGTGGCAACTATAGAGTTTTGGATGAATTTATGACTCTTAAAGATGGCAGACTATATCATGCACAACCAAGAGGTCTAGCAGTTCACTGGGTTGCTGGAAATGTAGAGAATCTCGGAATCTATTCTATAATACAAGCAATGATTACAAAGAATGTTTCATTAGTCAGAACATCTTCATCTTCTTATCAAGGATTAAAGAAATTACTGGATAACTTTTCTGCAGTCAACACAAACAAGATTAACGGGAAAGAATTCTCTAAAACGTTTGCTCTTGTTCTAGTAGATAGTAAAGACAAGGAAAAAAATGAAGAAATGTCTAAAGCAGCTGATATAAGAATAGCTTGGGGAGGATATGAAGCTATTGAGGCTATTACCAACTATAAAAAAAATATATTTTGTGAAGATATAGTTTATGGGCCAAAATATTCCTATGCTGTCGTTGATAAAGAAAATGCCAATTCTGATTCTGCAAGAAAGCTTGCATTTGATATTTCTACATTTGACCAAACTGCCTGTTCTTCCCCGCATACAATTTTTGTTGAAGAAAGAGCTCTTGATTTTGCTAAACTTCTTGCTCAGGAACTGGATAAAGTCAACAGACTAATGATCCCTAAAGGACATACTGAACCTGGTAAAAAGATGGAAATTTTATCTGCTAGAGCAGAAGGAATAATAAAAGGACAAGTTTTTTCTTCAGAGAACACTGATTGGACTGTAATTTATTCTGAAGAAATTGGTCTAGCTCAACCATGCTTTTCTAGAGTTGCTTTTGTCAAACCTCTTAAAGATTTAAATCTGAAAGGATTAAATACCAGACATCAGCAAACAGTTGGACTAGCTATGAAAAATAATTCAAGAGAAGACTTTGTTGATAATTTAACTATGTTTGGTGCAGATAGATGTCCGAAAGTTGGTGAAATGACATTATTTGGCTCTCCTTGGGATGGTATGTTTGCCATAGATAGAATGGTAAGGTGGATTGTAACATGGAAATGAAAGGAAAAAATATTTCAATAGGACAAAACGTTGTAATTTACCCAGGTACAATTATTGAAGATAATGTTATTATACAAGATGGTGCGGTAATAGGTAAACAACCTAAAACTCTTGCAAGCTCCACATTGAAACTTCAGGAAAGAGGACCAGTAACTATAGGGGAAGGATCTTTGATAGGTACAAATGCTATAATTTATGCAGGTACTACAATAGGAAAAGAAGTCATTGTTTCTGATGCAGCTATTGTAAGAGAAGGATGTGTTTTAGGAGAGAAAGTAAGAGTTGGAAAAAATGCTATTGTTGAATTTGATGTCATTCTTAGTAAAGGCGTACGCATTCAAGCAGGAGCTCTTATAGGAGAAAAGACTACTATAGGAGAAAACACTTTTATTGGACCTCATGTTTCTATGGCTTTAGATAAGTACATGCTTAGACTGCCTGCAAACATACTGGATAAAATAACTATTGGAAGTAATTCTGCAATAGGAGAAAATTCATCAATCCTACCCGGAATAACAATTGGAGATAATATAATAATTGGAGCAGGTTCTGTTATTTCTAAACCGGTAACCTCTCAGGGGATTTATGTAGGAAACCCGTTAAGAAAAGTAAGAAACCTAAAGGAGAGTGAATTAAAATGATTGTTGGAATTGGTGTTGACTGTGAAAATGTAAATAGATTTTCTCACTTAAAAAAAGACCTTGCTAAAAAACTATTTACTCAAAAAGAAATAGAATATTGCCTTGAATCTTCAAATCCTAAAGAAAGATTTGCGGCAAGGTTCTGTGCAAAAGAAGCAGTAAAAAAAGCACTAGCAAATACAGGAATTAATTTAATGTTTAATGAAATAGAAGTAATAAAAGATGGAACAATACCATCGATTTTATTCGTAGAAAAAGATTTAAATAAGAAGTATAGGGTTCACTTAAGTATTACCCATGCAAAAACAATGGCTGTTGCTTTTGCGATTTTGGAGGAAAAATGGAAGAAAAACTAAAAGGAATATTTATCAAAGTTCTTGGTAGCTATGACTCGATAAAGAAGCAACAAGAATATGAAAGATGGGATTCTTTTGCTCATATGGAGTTAGTTTCTGAAGTAGAAAGTAGATTTGGCGTAGCTTTGACTGTTGATGAGGTTGTTTCAATAGAATCTGCACAAGACATCTTAAGAATAATTTCTTCTAAAAATGGAAAAAACCATTAATTCTTTCTTAGAAAATTCTTCAAAAAAAAATCCTGAAAAGACTGCTGTAATTTTTGAGCTCGAAAAAATAAGCTACAGTCATCTGAATGATGAATCTGATAAAATAAGGAATTATTTTTGTAGCAAGTGTAAAAAAGGAGAAAGAATAGGAATATTACTTGATAACTCAATTGAATTTATCATAGCTTACTTTGGTATACTGAAAGCTGGATGCATTGCAGTATTGTTTCCTACAAATATATCTGATGATAACTTACTCTTTGAAATAAAAGACTGTCAACCATCTTTCCTAATATATGAAGATAAACTAGATGAAAAAATGAAAAGAATTAATGCGCAGAAACATACTATATTATTAAAAAAATCTGCAAAAAATTATATATCAGAAGAGAATAAGACAAGAGAGGTATTTTCAGAAGATGCATGCAGTATTATTTACACATCTGGAACTACTTCAAAATCAAAAGGTGTTCTTTTACAGCACAAAAACGTTGTACGGGCTACAGAAAATATAAAAGAGTTCATAAAAAATGATTCTTCCGATATATTCATAAGCGGATTGCCTTTATCTCACTCTTTTGGGTTAGGAAACCTCCATTCTTCAATATTTGCTGGAGGAAAATTCATATTAGAAAGAAATTTCATTAATTTAAAGAGGGTATTAGATAATATGCTTGAAAACAATGCAACAATTTTAGCTGCAACCCCTGCAACTTTAAACATGCTTGTAAATGAACATAAAGATTATTTTAGAAAAAAAGCTATAAAACTCAAAGGAATAATTACAAACACCGGACCTATATCTAAAGAACTTGTTAATTCTATTTTAGACGACCTCAATAAAACCAACTTATATTACTATTATGGTCTTACAGAAGCTTCACGCTCATCATTCATTAATTTTAGAAGAGAAAAAGAAGGAATTGGATCTGTAGGAAAAGCAAGTCCAAATACAAAAATAGAAGTGAGAAATGGAGAAATATGTATAAATGGAAAACACGTTATAAGTCAGTACTGGAATGATGAAGAAGCATCTAAAAAAATAAAAGATGGATGGCTTTATACTGGAGACAGCGGATATTTTGATGATAAAGGATATATACATATTACTGGAAGAGTTGATGATATAATCAATGTAAATGGAGAAAAGGTTTACCCTGAAGAAATTGAAGGAATAATAAAGAGTCTAGGGATTGCTCAAGATGTAGCTGCCGTCGGAGCAAAGGATAATTTATTTGGAGAAGTAGTTCACTTATATGTAGTTTCACCTAATAAATCGATAGAAGAAATAATTAAGTCTTTAAATGGTAAGATAGAGTCATATAAAATGCCGAAAAAAATAATTATTGTTAAAGATCTACCTAAAACAGACTCTGGTAAAATAAAAAGGAGTATGTTAAGAAAATGATTGAATCTAAAATTCTAAGCCTCTTACCTAAGTCTTTCTTTCCAAATATGGTTATGGATGCAAAATCTGGAGAGAGGTTTTTAAAATCATTAAATAAAAAGATATTCATAATTATTTCTAAGACATTTTACGAAAAAAATGAAGAAAAGATAAAATTAGTTCTAACTGGGTCAGAGTTGAGTTTTTTTATGCTTAATAATGAACCAACTCTAAAAGATAAAGAAGATGTACAGAATCAACTAAAAAAGAATAAATCAGAAATAATTCTTGGAATTGGTGGTGGATCTGTAATGGACTTAACTAAAATTGTAAAGATGGGTGAAAATTTAGAATGTATCCTTATCCCAACCACTATAGGAAGTGGTTCTGAAGCAAGCCAATATGCTGTTCTTCTTGATGAAAATAAAAATAAGAAAGTGTTTGCTTCCAACCAACTATTGCCTGAGACAGTAATATTTAATCCTGCTTTTTGTGCAACTGCTAATAATAAAGTACTTGCTTTTTCAATTGTTGATGCGTTAGCTCATTCTATTGAAGGTCTTGCTTCAAGAAACTCAAATAATTTAAATGATATATTAGCTACAAAATCTATAGACACAATTTTAGAAAATGGAAAAGTAGCATATCAGTCTAAAGATATTGAAGCATTATCTAAATTACAAGCTGCAGGGTTTATAGCTGGAATTGTTCAAAGTACAGCTTCAGTAGGGCTCATTCATGGAATTGCTCATAATATAGGGCCAAAACATGGCTTAACTCATGGCAGAGCTGTATCCCTATACTTGCTTGACGTCCTAAGACTCAACAAAAAGAATAGCAATGTATACTCTAAACTAAATTCTTGCAAAAATGTTAATGAATCTAATTTTATAGAGGTTTTTGAGAAATTCCTAAATAGTTTAGAATTGGATTTATCTTCTGTATATTCAGCAGATTATGAAAAAATCAGAATGGATATATGTACAAAAACAAACCCTTGCAACCCCACTATTGAAGATATAGATAAAATAGTCAATAGAAGAACATAGAACTCTTTTATAGATATTCTTAAAAATACTATTTCTTAGGAAGTTTATGCAAAAACTAAATCTTGCTCTTATTGGCTGTGGCTATTGGGGTAAAAATTATCTTAATTTATTCGGCCATGAGGGTTCTTTTGGAAATGCTCAACTTAAATATATCAATGACATAAAAAAGCCAAGTAAAAATCTTCAAAAAGAAGTAACTTTCACTCAAGATATTTCTGTAGTTTTGTCTGATCCTGAAGTTGAAGCAGTTATAATTGCTACACCTACTAAATCTCATTTTGATATTGCTTTACAGGCTCTTATGGCTGGAAAAAATGTTTTGATAGAAAAACCTCTGACCCTTAAATTAGAAGATTCTGAAAAGCTTATTAAATTGGCTAAAGAAAAAGGAAAAATTTTGATGGTTGGACATATATTCAAGTACAACTCTGCTCTTAGAGAAGTTAAGAGAAGAATAGACTCTGGAGAGATAGGTCAAATAAAATATCTTGACGCAAGGCGTGTTGCCTTGGGTCCGGTTAGACAAGATGCAAGTGCTTTGTGGGATTTGATATCTCATGAAGTTTACATTTTTATGTATCTAACTGGTTCAAAACCTTTAAGCGTTAGTTATACTGGGGAAAGTTATCTTAATGGAGTTGATGATATTGTTTCTGTTAATATGAGATTTCCTGGAAAAGTTATTGCCACAGCCTATGCTAATTGGATCCATCCCATTAAAGAAAGGAAATTAGTCATAGGAGGCACAAAAAAAGCCATTGTTTTTGATGATATTCATCCTTCTGAAAAGTTAACAATTTATGATAGATCTATTGAATACTTACCTAATCCAAATAATTTCTCTGAATTTCAAGCTGGAACTAGAGAAGGAGATATTCTTATTCCCAAACTAAATTTATCTCAACCTCTTATTACGCAATTTGATCATTTTCTTAAATGTGTTAATGGTGTGGAAAAATGTATGAGTGATGGAAATGAAGGGATGGAAGTTGTAAAAATATTAGAAGCAGCGGAAAAATCTAAAAGCCTGGGGGGCGCAGAAGTAAAGTTATGAAAGTACCATTTTTAGACTTAAATAGGATTCATCAACCACTTCATAAAGAGATTATTGAAAAACTGGATGAGCATCTAACAAAAAATGATTTTATTTTAGGTGTGGCTGTTGAAAAATTTGAGAAAGAATTTGCAGATTACTGCCAAGCTGAACACGGAATAAGTGTAGCTAATGGATTACAGGCACTAGAAATTATTATGCGCGCGATGAACATTGGCAAAGGAGATGAAGTAATAACTGTTGCAAACACTTTCAACGCTACCGCTGCTTCTATTGTTTCTGTTGGGGCAATACCTATACTCATAGACGCAAAAGAAGACTTTACAATTGACTCCTCTCTTATAGAACAAAAAATAACAAGTAAAACTAAAGCAATTATGCCTGTTCACTTATATGGGCAGGCATGTGATATGGATGAAATAATGAGTATTGCAAAAAAATACAACTTATATGTTATTGAAGATGCCTGTCAAGCTCATGGTTCAATATATAAAAACAAAAGAGCTGGCAGTCTTGGTCATGCTGCTGCTTTTTCTTTTTATCCTGGAAAGAATCTTGGCGCTTTTGGTGATGGGGGATTTATCACGACAAACGATTCTAGCCTATCCCAAAAAATGAAAATGATTAGAAATTACGGGCAATCTAAAAAATATTATCATGATATAGCTGGCTTAAATTCAAGACTGGATACGATACAGGCAAGCATACTTATAATAAAATTAAAACATTTAGATAGATGGAATGCAGAAAGAAAGAAAGTTGCTGAAAATTATATTTTATCCCTCAATGGTCTAGTAGAGCTACCTCAAATTAGCAAAGATAGAGATCATATTTACCATTTATTTGTAATAAGGACAGATAAAAGAGATGCTTTAATGAATTATCTAAAAGAAAAAAACATAGATTCTGGACTGCATTACCCTGTTCCAATACACCTCCAAAAAGCATTTGAATATTTAGGATATAAAAAAGGAGACTTTCCAAAATCTGAAAATTATGCAGATACGATCATTTCACTACCAATATTTCCTGGAATGACTGATGAAGAAACAAATTATGTTATTAATCATGTAAGGAGCTTCTTTAACGACTCTTTAAAATAAGCTATATACCTAACAGAATAATAGATTGGAAGAAATATTATAAATGGAATGTAAAAGTCGTCTTTGGCTAAATGTCTAATTGTTTTGTACAGAGCATATAATGGAAATAGTGGAAAACTTAATATAACTAATAAAGGATTAATTTTCATAGATTTTCCTACCCATGAAGCGTGTTCCCATATCTCTTTAAATGATGAAGGATTATTTTGATAGATTTCTAAGTCTAGTCCTTTAAATTCTATCCCATATTTTCTATAGATTGTCTGATCATCTGCATATCCTAGCGAGGGGTCCCACAAATGATCTTTTAGATAATCTTTGCGAATAATTGTGAAAACCTTACTTAAACCACTGGACTGGATAAAAGATCTTTTATAGAAAAATGCTCTTGCCCACAAATTATTAAGATTTTTACAAACTTCTTCTTTATGGTTTACTCCTACAGTTTCTCCTTTTAATATTGGAATAATTCCTTTTGAGATATAATCTTTTCCATATACTAAATCTGCTCCTACTAGAGAGATTACCTTGCCTCTGGTTTTTTTGAAACCATAGATTAAAGCATTTCCTGGTCCTCTTTGTTTTCCTGGAATTGTAAAGGCTTTAACTTTTCCTTTAGTCTTCTTTTCATAAGACTTGGCTATTTCATATGTTCGATCATTTGATTCTCCGTTCTCAACAACGATTATTTCCATATTTGAGTAAGATTGTTTAAGCAGAGCGTCTATGCATGCTACAATGTTTTCTTCCTCCTTATATGCTGGAATTATTGAAGAAACCAGTGGATATTTTTCATTAAATGGCTTTGATTTTAAAATTGGCATAATCAGTTTAGATTTAGAGTGTTTAAAAAATTAGCGAATTTGAGATAATTTGTGCCGATAACAATGATTAAAAATAGACTTTATTGAATGGTTTTATGATTTCAGATGATCTTCTTAGAGTATATAGGAAATTTAGAAAGGGAAGAACTTACAATTTATTAAAAAAAATAAATACTCTGCGAAGAGTTAGAAATTTTCTAGGTAGTACTTATGGCACATGGCTACTTTCTAGGTTTAGGCTTCATGGAGATACAATCCACCTTGAAACCTTAAAAAAAATAGTAAAAGATTACAAAATAACTTCTATAGTTGAAACCGGTACATTTTTAGGATACACTACTGCTTTATTTGCAGAGAACTTTCCCAACTTGCAAGTATATACTGCAGAAATAAATTCAGATTTTTATAAAAAATCACAGAAAAACCTGAAAAAATTCAAGAATGTACATAACTACCTTGGAACATCTCCAAAATTTCTAAACCATCTTCTTAAAAATAATCTAATTGGAGAAAGGCCACTATTTTATTTAGATGCCCACTGGTTAGATGATTGGCCACTAGAGGATGAACTTAAAATAATCTCTAAAAACATACCTTCTGCCGTTATTTCGATTGATGACTTTAAAGTTGAAGGAGACAGAAGATTTGTTTATGATAAATATGGAAATAAAGAGTGTTCTTTGGATTTAGCTAATCCTAACCTAGAAAAAGGCAAATACAACTTGCTATTTCCTAATTATAATCATAAAAAACTGTTCAAAGGTAAAATATTTGCTCCTAATTTGATAGGTTATGTTATAATCTTTCGAAATATGAAAATGGAATTTGAAGATTTGAAAAAAACAAATCTGGTTAAATCAAATTATTTGGATAAAAGTTACTTGATAAAAACTAAAAAATCTTTTTCAAAGAAGAAATAATTCTGCTTTTTTTCATTCTTGTCGAAATTGTTTCACTTAAATGATTAAAGATTATTTTATTTCTCGAGAATCTACTAAAGAAAATGGATAAGATATACCAAAGAGCAACAGGATTTCTCCTATATAACCAGGAACGCAAGTTTTCTTCATATTTTGGCCATAAAATCTTCTTTACGGTTTGATAATCTATTGCTGGACTACTATTTAAGCGGACGAACGGTCTAGTAACAAATGCAGTATTTTTTTGTGTTATTATATCTATAGGCTTTCCTTTTGAGAATTCTAAAAAACTTTTAAAATTAAATATAAAAAACTTCTTTTTGACAACTAATTGATCTAAACTTATAGATTTAGCGAATTCATCTGGCTTTAGGGTTTTAAATGCTAAATTTGAGTATAAAACTAAGTAATCTCCTAGGCCTCTCGAGTAAAGATATGAGTCGCAACAGCTAATTTCTTTATTAAACATTTTCATTGCAGTAATTTGAAATAAGTTTCTGTAGGGCAGACTTTGTGAGCCTGTCTTAAATGAAATATAATCAACATCTTTTAAAATCTTTTTCAATTCATTTTGATTTTTACTGAGCTCCGTAACGGAAAGGTAATGGATTTTTTCTTTTATTTCAGGTAATTTCTTCTTAGGTATTTTATCCCCATAATTGCGGATTTGAGTGAATATGTTATCTAACTCAACTTTGGAAGAATAATCAGCGATTATCTTTTCGTAAGCGCTCTCTGCTATTTTCTCCATTTCATTCTCATTTTTAAGATAATAAATTACTTTTTCATATAACTCTTTTGAATCCTTAAACATGACTAATTCTTTTCCCGAAATAAAAAGATCAGAGTACCCCTTACAGTATTCTGTAAGCATAAATGATTTACAGGCGTTAATTTCAAAGAACTTTTGGATGACGTGAGTTGTACCTAAATAATTTTTATTGAAGCATAAGTTTATCCTACTTTGATTTATTACTTTAGTATAGTCTTCTTTGTCAAGAAATCCACCGTAAATTTTCTTAAATTCTGGATATTGACCCCAACCTGCTCCAAAAACCCTTATTTTTACACCTTTATTCATTAGGTAAGAAACAAATTCTGCTCTGTCTGTCTTAGGAGTGCCTATAAAAGTTACATCATACTTCTTTTCTAGACCTAGTGGCTTAAACTGATCCGTATTGGTTCCTACTGAAAAAAATGCCTTATTTTTGTAATTTTTAATAAATTCTTTATGAGTGATGAGGGAATAATCTACAAAGAATGAATTAAGGCTAGAATAATCATAAAACTGTGCGTCATCATCCCCGCAAAAGTTGATTACCTTTGTTTTAGGCGAGATTTTCTTTATCGAGAAAAGAGTTTTAGGATAGAATTCATCATAAATTAACCATAAAAACAGATATTCTGGTTTTTCTTTTGCAATTATTTTAAGGAAATCTTTATTCATTCTATCCTTGCCAAATTTGTAAGTGTTCTCTTGTGGATCAAATGATATAACTTTCTTAAACAGCTTTTTTAGTGGAGAATTCCAAGTTTGATAAGCAAAATAATTTGGATTATTACAAGACCATGCTGCAAACAAGATTTTTTCATTGAGCATATTTTTCTTGAATATGCCTCATTTAAAAAGATAATGCTTGCTGTGTAATATTTATAAACTAAGTTTATATCTAAAAACATGCAAGAAATATACTCTAAAATAAAACCTGAAAAGGTTTTACACTTGATTCAGAGAAATGATAATAAAATAGAAGGCAGGAAATGTCTTATTGATCCTGGAGAGTTCTTACAAATTGCTTTCTGTGGAGGTCTTCCAGTAGGACATACGTTTAGTGGTCCACATAGACATTTAGATCAGGAAAGAACAATAAATAAGACTCAAGAATCATGGGTGATTATAAACGGTAGCGTTGAAGTAACAATGTATGATTTAGATGATAAGATAATAGAAAAGGCAACTCTTTACCCTGGGGATTGCTATATGTATTTTGACGGAGGGCACGGCTTTAAATTGCTTGAAGAAAATACTAAATTCTATGAATTTAAAAACGGTCCTTATAATGGAAGAAGTAATGATAAAGTAAAAATAGGCTCAGATTAAGCTTTTTTAACCTTTAATTCTACACTGCTGTCAGTTGTTGCAACTAAAACCCTATCTTCTTCAATTATCTTAGAACCATCAATTTTTACCCCATAATGAGGTAGTGATGACTCCACAGAATAAATTCTATCTAAAAGGTAAATTTTAGGATTAGGTAAAGGGGGAAATATTGTGGCTCTTATTCGATTATGCAGTTCTTTTGTACTACCCTCAAGAGGAATTGTTTCTTTGAAGTCAACTGCATCTTTTTGGTAATAAGTTTTTTTAGTAAGATCTTGAGGGATGCTCGCATATGTTCCGCTTAAAATCGAAGGGAATATTTCTTTAAACATAATTAATGCTTCATCTCCTGCCCTATCAAAAAGGTCTCTTGCATTGTCACTTGGGAGTATAGAAAATCTTTTTTGAGAAATTATATTACCTACGTCAAATTCCAAACCCATTTCATGTAATGTGACTCCATACTCCGTATCCCCACTTCTAATTGCCCAATAAAATGGATTAAACCCTCCATACCTCGGGAGAGGAGATAGGTGTAGATTAATGCCTGAACATTTTCTAAGAAAATCTTCCCTAAATCTTAAGTTATAACCTATTGAAAAAGCTAAATCTACATCTTTTTGGTAATCACTTGCATTACCATTATAAACTTTTATACCTCTTTTTTCAGCCTCTTGTTTCAGATTTTTTTGTGTTGAATCTTTGGTTAAACATGTTGCTGGAATAACAACCAAATCATTTATTCCAGATTCTATTAAGTGATCTAGAACTTTTGTTGCTAACGTTCCCCTGCCTGCAAGAATAATTTTTTTAAGAGTTGCCATAAAAATCCTTGACTTTTCCACAAATATAAATTATATCATTTTCAGTTAAATGGGGTCCATTTGGTAACCACAGAGAATGATCTGCCAGGTAAGATGCATTTGGAAATTTCTCGTCATTTCCAAGGTGGCTATAGGGGGGGTTTCTATGTACTGCAGGCCAGCAATCTCTTGCAAAAATATTATTCGATTTTAAGTGTGCTACTAAGCCCTCCCTATTGGATACGAGAATCTCTATCCATAAAGGAACTTCTCCACTAGCTAAATTGAATTTTGGAAATTGGATTTCTTTTATTCCACCTAATTCTTTTTCATATAATTTTCTTTGCTCAATGAGCAAATTTTTACGAGAATTTATTTTATTCAATTGACTCAATGTCAAGGCAGCAGCTAAATCGCTAAATTTAAGGTTGTATCCTTCTTTTTCATGAATAAACTCTTTATTACTAAATCTTCCAAAATCTCTTATCCTTCTCATTACCTCATAATATTCATCATCGTCTGTTGAAACAAACCCTCCCTGTCCGCAAGTAATTATTTTATTGGACTGTAATGAATAGCAACCCACTTTTCCGAATGTTCCTAAATATTTTTTATCATATTTTGAAGAAAGCGCTCCTGCAGCATCTTCGATTATAGAAAGATTCTTTTCATTGGCAATTTTTTTTAACTCTTTGTAATCTGGAGATCTACCAAGAATGTCTACTGAGATTAATGCAATTGTTTTATTAGTTATTTTACTCCTTAGGTCTTCTAAACTGATTAAACCAGTATCTTTTTCAACTTCTACTAATACGACCTTTCCACCTGCCCATCCAACTGCTGTCGCTGAAGCAATCATAGTCATATCTGGAACGATAACCTCAAAGTCTATTATCTTTTTAATGATAGCATCTGCCTTTATAGCCATAAAAAGAGAAGCTGTGCAATTAGAGGTCATAATTATATGTTTGACCCCTAAATATTTTTGTAAGGTTTCTTCAAGTTCTTTTGTTTTTGGACCTTCATTAACGTAGTTGTTTCTTAAAACTTCTGTTACATTATCTATATCTTCTTGATCAAATCTTGGCTCATTCCAGTTAATTCTTTGGTTCATCTTTTTGTTGGCTTAATAATTTCATTTTCTCTCTGGCCTGCTCTAGAGTCATGTCTTTTTCTCTAAAATCATGTTCTAGCATTATTTTAACCAACTCCTTAAACTTAGTCTTTGGTTCCCATTTTAAGACATTTTTTGCTTTAGTAGAATCTCCAAGTAATGCAGGTACTTCTGCCGGACGTAAATAACGATCGCTTGTCCTAATAAACTTTCTATAATCTGTCCCTAATAAATTAAAACATTCTTCAATGAATTCTCTTACTGTATGAGTTTCTTCTGTAGCAATTACAAAATCATCTGGTTCATTGTGTTGTAATATTTTCCACATTGCTTCAACATATTCTTTAGAGAATCCCCAATCTCTTTTTGCATCTAAGTTTCCTAAGACTATCTCATTCTTTTCTCCATTAACAATTTTTACTACATCTCCAGTTATCTTTTTAGTTACAAAATTCAAACCCCTCCTTGGAGATTCGTGATTGAAGAGGATGCCATTTGCAGCGAATAATTTGTAAGCATCTCTGTACAATCTAGTTATATGAAAAGCACCTACTTTAGCTATGCCATATGGACTTTGAGGTTTGAATGGGGTAGATTCACTTTGAGGAGGGGGTGTTGCTCCAAACATTTCTGAAGAAGAGGCTTGATAGTATTTTACAGGATAACTCATTTGACGTATTGCTTCAAGTAATCTAAGAGGGCCAAGTAGATTGATATTAATTGTTGATTCTGCATTATCAAAACTTATGCCTACATGGCTTTGCGCTGCAAGATTGTAAACTTCATCAGGTCTGAATCGTTCCAAAACATTTCTAAGGCTTTGTGAATCAGTTAGATCTGCATAAGCCAAGATGAAAGGATTATTTTTATCATTGTCATCTGGATATTGGTTCAATAAATGGTCTATCCTTTTAGTATTTGGATGGCTTGCTCTTCTTACAATTCCCCTAACTAAATATCCTTTCTCAAGAAGGAGTTCTGCAAGGTAAGATCCGTCTTGACCACCAATTCCAGTTATTAAAGCTACTTTTTTACCATCTTGCATTTTATTATTTCAAAAAAGGGTATATATAAACATTTAGTTGTTTTGATTTTGTTAAATTTTTACAGAGGATTTAGTGGCCCTGTTTATTATGTTGAGAAGAAGTTTATTTCTCTGTTGTGAATTATATGGTCTGCCTTTATTTAATAAATTATTAGCATATCTCATCATTTTATCTCTCAACATTTTATTGGAAATTAAAATAGAAGTTTTGTTAATATATTCATTAAATACACTTTTCTTTACTGGAGAATATAGCTTTAAAAAGTTATGACCCATGTTTTGAATATATTTTTTCATATTTTTCTTGTCTCCGAATATACTCCTAGAATCTATAATAAATCCGTTTTTACCATCAAATATTATCTCTGGAGCTGCCCAGAAATCAAAAACAACTGCAGGAATTCTAAATTTTAAACACTCTATCATCAACTGAATGCCTGGAATCGGTTCAAGTAGGATATCTGTCTCACTTAACAACTTTGAAAACTCTTTATCTGAGAGATATTCTTCAATAAGGACTAAATTTTTTAAGTTAGAATATTTCTTCTTTATTCTGTTTGATAACTTCGACCTAATAACAAATTCTATATTATTAAATCTGTCCACAAGTTCTTTATACACTTCAAGAGCAATAATACCACCTTTCATCTCAAAATCTTGAGGATTATTTATAGAAGATACAAACAGAAGCCTTATTTTTCCAATTTGTAATTTCTTTTTAATTCTTTCTTTTTTTATAGCAAATGGAAGAACGTGTATCTTTTTAATAAACTTTTCAGATTTAATTGTCGCTAATAATGATTCCTTTGATGCTTCGTTCCAACAAATAATCGCCTTACAGTCATCACTTTCAAATGATTGGCCAATTTTTGATTTATTTAACCTATAATAATCATATCCACCTAATGCTGAAACATTTTCTAAATCTAAAATATATGATCCTGGAATAGAAGGAATATAATTTGTAGAATAAATAAGATCAAATTTTAGATTCTTGCTTTTTTGAATATTTTTGTTAGGAAAAAATATGTTTTTCAATTCTATGAAAGAAATATGAGGTCTAATAAAATTAAGATATATTTTTCTAAGAAAATAGTTCCTTGATAACCTCATTAAAGAATAAGAGGAATAACTTTTTGAAGGAGTATAAAGAAGATGATGATGTTTAGATAAAAAGGCTATTGTTTCCCCATATAAGCTATGTTTCTTCTCATTTGGTGGATAAAAAAGGATTACTTTCTTAAATTGGTTTTTCATATCTTAAGATATTTAGATTTAATTTATTGTTAAAGGCTCTGATTATATTATAATCATTATAATCTAAGCTTTTACATAAAATAATAAAGGTTATATAAATTATTCCATAAATAATTGCTTTTATAAAAAACCAAAAATAACTATTAGGGGTATGACTATTCAAAATAACTAAGATCACTGCAGGGATTATCGATAAGATAATTATTTTCACTAAATTTCTTCTAACAGCAAATATTCCAGTTGATTTATATACTTGAGCTGAAAGAACAACTAAAGTCAAAAACCATATTATGCTAGTTGTAATTGCTGCTCCTTGAATACCGTAACTAGAAACTAAGAAGAAACTTAAAACTAAATTAGTAATTGATGCTATAATTAGGGTTAAAAGTATTGATTTTGATTTTCCTTTCATTGACAATAAACTTGTGTTTAATGAGATGAAAGAGGAAAAGAAACCTCCTACTGCTAAAATCCTTAAAGATGATGATGCGCCTAAATATTGTGCTCCAAATATAGAATTAATTATTATTTCAGGAAATATAAACATCAAAGTAAATGCAGGAATATTTAGCAAGCCTATCCATTTTGAAACTTGTTTACTTGTTTGACCAATTACATCAATTCTTCCTTTTGAGTATTCTTTTAGAATCACTGGTAGAAACATCTGCATAAATAATTCTGGAGCAATACCTAAAAGAGAAACTATTGTAAAGGCTGCCCCATATATTCCAACACTTGTCGTATCAACTAAATAACCTATTACTAGAGAATCTATCCAATAAAGAACTGTTCCAATAAATCCTACAAATATCACTGGCCATGAATATGAAATAAATTCTCTTTTAAGAGACTTTTCACTTTTAGAGTCTATATCTTTTTGAGACATTATTTTCGATAAATAAATTCTGGCTGCAAAATAAGAACCAATTGCTATTGAAATTATTCCTAAAAGATATGAACCTATTATTGCATGACTCTTTAGACCTAATAAGATAAACAAGAATAATCCAAATAGTCTTAATGCGTTCTGAAGTATGTTTATAATAAAGGTATATCTGAAGACCATCATATTTGCCTTTATTATTGATAAAAATAAATTAGAGATTAAGATAAATGGTATTGCTATGCTGAAATAGACAAGATAATTAGTTAGAGATGGGTCATGAAAAATAATGGCAATTAAATCTGAATAGGTAAATAAAATTGTTGCAAATATTAGACTAGAAAAACAGGAAAATATAAGGGAGAATTTTAACAAAGGTTTTATTTTTTTGATTTCTTTATTACTGTTATAAAGTGAAGCATATCTCAATAGACCTTCTGATAAACCTAGAGAAGCAACTGTTGAGAAAAGAGTTGCTATAATAAGGGCAAGGGAAAATAAACCGTAACTTTCAGGACCAAAACTTCTTGCAATAATAATTTTGTAGAAATAAGTTAAAAATTTGGAAAAAAATATTCCTATAAATACTACTATAGAACCTTTTACAAGTATAGTTAGATTTTTATTGACTTCTTCATTTTCAGCCATATTTTAGATTGGGTAAGTTGTTATTTAATACTTTATAAATAGTGTTAAGAAAATATTAAAAATACAAAAATTACAAAAATCAAACATAAGATAGCAAGTATAATTGAGGCTATAATTATTGCATATGAGGAATTATCCAATAAATCTGAAAATGGGTCAATAGTTTTGTAATTATAAAGATAATTTTCCATATTTTTATACAAGTAAGGCACGAAGTAAAAACTTTGAGATTGTTTAATTTGTTCTAGGGCTGGTTGAGGTATTCTAAGATCTACAGAATAGACCTTGTAATACTCTTGTGGAACAGAATTAAATAATTCATTTCCATCAAAGCGAGGAGATTCTATTATCGAAACTACATCTGCTGTTTCCGAAATTGAATCAATAAAATATTCTGATGAACTGTTTAAATTTTGGTTACTAGCCACCCAACCCCATCCACAGTCTTCTACAACACATTCGATAAAATAGACCTTCATAGGATGAACAGATGATATATTCTGTGCGAAAACCTGTTGTAGTATGGGCACCGATTGTTCAAAAGTCAAATAAGCCTTATCTGTTGCCAACCACATCAATCTTGCAGTATATATTCTAGAATCAAAAACAATTAAACTTGAGTCGCTTACTTCATCATTAATGAAATATTTAAGCCCTGCATTAGGTCCTTTTGCAAAATAATGAGATGGTGTCCCATTGGAAATACCTAAGCAATATATTGCGATTAGCAAAAAGACTACCAATGAAATTATCTTTAAGTTCCTACTCTTTAAATTTGAGATGGCTGTACTAAATCCCAGACCTGCTGGTATTGCTAATAAAATATACATGAATGCAAAGTGTTTTTGCAAAGGCGCCCCTGCACTTTGAAGAACAAATGGGATTAATAAGAAAATAAGAATAAAGTAGAAAGCTTTCTTATTATGTAAATAAAATAAGAATAAACCATAAAGAGCAAACAGAACTAAAAGCGGATCTGTGAATAATGGAAGTTTATAATTTCCGTAATTGCCTGGATTAAATAGATTATCTAAGAAAGACTTTTCCTGTCCGCCAAGACCCCCATAAAGTTCTTGAGTTGAATCTAGATGAACCAATCTACTAAAATAAACATCTACAATTCCTTTTTGATCATAAAGAATATAATTAAATGATAAGAATGGAAGAGCAAATAAAACTAATATTCCAATAAATAAAATGGTGTTTTTTAATGTTAAAAATTTATTATTTTTAGAAAAATTAGAGTAAATAGCATAGATTCCAAATGATATGATAAAGAATGGGGCATTATACTTTGTTAACAGTGCTAAGCCAAAAAATACTGAAGATAATAAAAGAAATTTATGGGATTGTTTTTCCATAAATAACATTCCAAAGTATACTCCTGCAAATATGAAGAAGAAAACAACTAGGCTTTGTTCTGTAAATGTCATTCTTATCAAGAAGCTAGAAAATGTCACAAACAACGCTACGAAGAAAGATTGTTTTCTGTTTTTTAACAAGTGATTAGAAATTAAATAAATTAGAGGAATAAGAAGCGTACCTGTAATCATAGGCCAAAATCTCGCTGCAAATGTAGAATAACCAAAAATATTGTATGCCAAATCAGTCAAATAGAAAAATAATGGGGGATTGGAGTGTGTGGATATTATTTTAGAGCCAATTATTCCAGCACTCTGGGATGCATATACCATATCATCTGCTAAAACGTCCAAATGTATCGCACCAATAAATCTCAAAACAAGTCCTATGAGGGTTAAGTAAAGAGTGTATCTTGCATATTTTGATTCATTAGAGTGGAAGAAATAATTGATCTTTTCTTTTATTAAATTATATTTCAAGACCATATATTTTGTAGATTAAGCTCATTTAAATAGCTATTTTATCACTTTATCATAATGGTTGAGGAAGATAATAATAAAAATGAATTCTCTAAGTTTTTTGTTTCTACAGACTATATTAAACTAAAAAATCAGCTTTTTAATTATAGATTTAGAAAATTTATGTTAGCTAAAGTTTATAATAAGTATTCAAAGAAAAGCGAAAAGATACTCGATGTTGGCTGTGGTATATCTCCTGTTTCTCCTGTGAAGTCAAAAACCGTTTTCATAGATTCAGATAAAAATGCTATGAATATTCTAAAAAAATTAGGGTATAAAACTAGGCTTGGAGATGTAGAAAAAATACATGCTAAGAATGAAAGCGTAAATGCTGTTTTTTCTTCTGAAGTTCTTGAACATGTACGCAATTACAAAAAAAGTATAAAGGAATTTGCAAGGGTCTTAAAGAAAAGTGGAGTTCTATTCCTAACTGTACCCACACATATGACTTACTGGGCTTTTGACGATGATTATGTTGGCCATTTAAGAAGATTTGATCCAAGGAAATTAGCAAAGGAGATAGGGGATGAAGGATTCGAAATACTAGAAAATAGACCTATAGGAAGTTTTCTTGAAAGAGAACTTACTAAATTCTTAGTTAAAAGAGCAATAAATCAGAAACCTATGAAAATAAGCAAACTAAAAATGGAAGGATTCAAAATAATAAATGATTTTCTTTTTGGAATAATTTATTTGGCTTATTTATTAAATAATAGCAAGAATTCAAGTATTGTAATGATTGTTGCTAGAAAAAAATAGATTATGTCAAATTGTATCTTGATAGAACACTTTGATCATCCAAAAGTTCAAAATCAAGAACTTTTTTATTTCTTGAAATTCTTTAAGTCGTATTTTGGATAAGATTTGATTTTGTATTTTGTAAGAACATACTTCAAAAGTTCTTTGAGGATGTTAAGACCATAGCTTATTACTTTAACATTGCATTTCTCATCACCGTAAAATGTAGGAATAACTATTTCTTTTATCTTTTTCTTAGAACGAACGAATTGCATTATTATCTCAGAGTCAAAGTGAAATCCATCAGAATCTAGATGAAGAGGAATCTTCTTTAAAACTTGAATAGAATAGGCTCTGAATCCTGAATGGAATTCTGTTAGTCTTGTTCCTAGAACAATATTTTCTGTTGTCGTTAAAAAAACGTTTCCTAAATATTTGTATATTGGCATGCCTCCCTTTATTGGGTGTCCTGCCATTCTTGAACCGAATACAAAATCAGCATTATTTTCTTCAATTGGTTTTATTAGTTTTATTATATATTCTGGAGGGTATTGGGCATCTCCATGAATCATTACAGTTATATCATATCCTTTCTTCATTGCATAAATGTAACCCCATTTTTGGTTTCCGCCATATCCTTTGTTCTTTTGGTGTTTTATTATAGTCAATTTCTTTTTTTTGTTTCTTAATTTGTATTCGTTTGCAACTACTGAAGTAAAATCTTTTGATGCATCATCTGCTATTACTATTTCAGATGCTCTTTTCCAAACTTCATTAGGCATTCTTTCTAGAAGTGGTTTTATGGTGCTCTCAGCATTGTAGGCTACTATAAGAATCATTAATTTTTTATTCATTTAAATTTAGAAACCATTTATCTTTAAAAGCTATTTCAAAAAAATCACTCATAAATGGATGAAATGAATGCTTAATTTCTTCAAATTTCTTTTTATCCACAATTAGAGGATTTGAGTGAAGTTTATCTAATTTTAACTCCCCTACTCCTTCTGCAAGATACATAAAAGTTAGAGTATCCGTTCCTTTTCCATGTCCAAATGGATCTGTTTTCCATAAAGATCTTGAAACTCCTAAATTTTTCATATTTTTAAGACTAAGATTGCACTCAGATTTCACTTTTTTTCTAACTGATTCCTCTAAACTAACTCCTCTTTCTATCCTGCCACCTATATTCCACAACTCACCATTAGCTGGAACATTATCTCTTTGAACAAGCAAGAAACCACTATTATACCAAATCAGAATATCTACTGTAACGATTATGGAATTTTGATGAATTTTTATAAAATCTTCTTTAGGAATAAAACCAACTTTTAATTTAGAAAGTTCTACAAGCTCATTATCTTCAATTGAATATTCTTTATAGTCCATAATTAAATCCCAAATTAGAGATATTTAAATTAATCTATAAATTTATAATTGGAATACAAAGCATAAACATATGGTTTTAGTAAAAATTCTTGGACTGATTGATTTAGTTGCTTCAATAATGTTGCTGTGTATGATTTTTTCTTTAGATTTAAATTTTCAACTAATATTATTTATTGGTGGTCTGCTTTTTATTAAAGGTTTGTTTATATTAAGAGGAGACTTTTTGAGTATTGTAGACTTAATTGCCTCAATAACCCTTTTTACCGGAATGTTCTTTACACCATGGACTCTTTTGATTTGGGTTTTGAGTCTGTTTCTTATGTCTAAAAGTGTTGCTAGTTTTTTATAACAACATATTTCTGAATTTAGAGATTAAGAAAAATTCTCTTGAGTCTAAGACATCATGTCTGACCATCCATATTATGTCGAGTAAAGAATGCAATACCATTCCAATGAATATGAAATAAAATGGTGAAAAAAATATAGCAATTAAGCCCACTAATAGGTGAGACTCTACAGTGTGAAAAAAGTGAAAGTTTCCTTTTTCACACATCCCAAATTCAGATTTTTGATCTAAAATTTTTTCTCTTACATTATAACCATGATTAATTGCTTCTGCTGGACTCCATTTATTATGGATTAAGCCTGCAGAGAGATAATGATCGAAGTCTATGAATACTGAAGCAAACCAAATTAAAAAAAGAGAGATGTAACTTGTATCTGGAGAGATTAATTTGAATATAAAACAAAAGACAATTCCAAAAAATACATGCCAGCGAGGAAGCATTTATTCTTTTTCTCCAATCTTTCTAATAATATCTGCAAATGCAGGTCTTGTAATTAATATTCCAACAGTTATTCCAATTATAGTTGTAAATGCAAAACCTCTCAAAAGACCTGCTCCTGCCCAGAAAAGAGGAAGCATTGCTGCAATTATAGTGAAGAATGCTCCGACCACTACGAATAAAGCTTTCTTTATTTTTTCTTTCATGCTTGAATTATCTTTTGACCTTGATTCATCAATTATGACTATTTGATCATTTACTCCAAGACCTAAACCTGCTATTATTCCAGCTATACTCGCTGCGTCTAAATTCCAACGTAGTAGTGCTGCAATCCCCAGTGTTATAAACGCTTCAGAAAACATTGTTAAAATAACGGCTAAAGTGATTTTTATTTTTCTATATTTTACAAATAAAACTAAAGAAACTATTAGGAAAACAGTCAATCCTAAAATTATTATTGTTTTAGTAAACTGCTCACCTAAAGAAGGTGAAATTGTATCTAATTTTACTATTTCTAATTGGTATGGAATACTTCCAGTTAATAATAATGTCTGGAGCTTATGCATTTGTGCTCTTGCTTCAGAAGTTGCTATCTCTGGTGTAGTGCCCGTACCAGATCCTTGAATAGAAATCTGAGTTGTTACTTGACCCTTTAATCCTGAACTTATTCTTAATTCATCAACTATTTCCCCATCTAAGACTAAAGTAAGATTCTCAGACAGATATTGTCCTCCTGAATTTGGATCGATAGATATTGAATTGGTTATATCTGCGTGACGCTGTGCTGCTTCCGGACTAAGAGTTATTGTGAAAGTAAATCTGCTTAAATATGTACCATCCCCTAATGATTCTGGTTGATAAACTGCTGACTGTGTTGCATCGCGAAACACATGTGTAATATCTTGTTCGCCTCCTCTGAAAACTGTTTGATTCCCTATTTTTGCTTCGAAATTACCTTGTTTTGCAACTAAATCTGCTATGTCTTCTCTAGAAGCCCCTGCAACTTCTACAAGCATAAAATTATTTCCTGCTAAATCTTTAACTGATCTGATGGTTAAATCTGTCAAACCAAATACATTTAATCTTTGATTTGTGATTTCTACTAGGTCAGAAACTTCTAAATCTGTTAACGTTCCATTTACAGGTTTAACTAGTGCTCTAGCTCCACCACTTAAATCAAGACCTGTTTTTATATTAGATTTAGGAAGCTTTCCAACAGTAATAGAAGATATATTTGAATCTAAAAATACAAAAGAATCTTCTTCAGTTGTTATTGAAATTCTTTTTTCTTCATTATTACTCAAGAACCCTGATGATACTAAAGAATATTCTTTTAGAGATTTTATTTCTTCGGAGTTGATATTTTTTAAGATCATCCCAGATCTTAATCCTGAATCATATGCTTTTGAGTCCTTATCTACATTTTTTATTATGATTCCTTCCTTAAATGTAGGGGAAATCATTAGTAGCGCTAAGACTAAAGAAATGATTAAAATCCAAATTCTAAAAGTTAGTTTTGCCATTATCCTATTTTTTTATACTCTGCATACCATTTTATTATGGATGCATTTGTGAGCCATGTATTTATTATTGTTGCAGAAAGTCCTATTGCAAGAATGAAGAATATTTGTCTGAATGAGTCTGGAAGACCAGTTACTATAAAAAAGGCTGGAATTAGCGCAGCTAATCCAGTAATTGTCATAAATATCCCTGTCTTAAATGAACTATAAATTCTATAATTAACAGATTCTCCTCTCTTTTTTATGACTCTCATAGTCAATAAAATGTTGCTGTCTACAGAATAACCTATCAGCATAAGAAATGCTGCTATTCCTGCTGCTGAAAGTCTTATTTCTAAAATATTGGCCACTGTCAGAGCCATAACTATGTCTGCAAATGCTGAGAATATTACTGCAATGCTAGGGATGAATGATTTGAAAAGAAAGAATATTACTAAAGACATAAGCACAAAAGAGATTAGTACTGCTATTGCTAATTGCTTATAGAAGTTATCAGATAGACTTGATCCACTAAACTCTATGCTTGAGTTTTCACTTGTTAATTCATGTCCTATAAATTCTTCAACTAGTGGTGTTAGAACTTCTGGTGAACTTGAAGACTCAATTAAAACTGCTATTTGATTGCCTGTAGAAATATCTGAAATAGTTCTTATATGGACATCTGGTATTGACTGTTGTAAGCTTTCTTCTAGCGAGATTACATCAACTTCTTCACTTAATGTTATTGTTGTTCCTCCAGAAAGGCTGGGATCTTTGTAGATAATATCATTATTCTTAGCATAAAAAGAGAATAAGTAGATTAAACAGATTACTAACAAAACAACTGGGATAAATAACATTATTTTGTAATATTTGTCATACCAGTGTTTTTTACTCACATGTGGATGCGTTTGTTGTGGTGGATGATGTTGTATGTTTTCCATTTTTAGTATGCGCCATAGGGGAATCGAACCCCTCCCGTCTGATTGGAAATCAGAAGTTCTACCACTAAACCAATGGCGCTTTATATTCTTTCATAAAGAGGGATTTTAAAGATTGTGTTCGCCTCTTTTACAGTATTGACTATAGAAATTTATTAAAACAAGTTAAATAACTCTTAAACCGCATCAATTTCATGAAAAACCAAGAATTTGTATGGAATAAATTATATGAGGAAGGATTATTTTGGAAAAAGAACACCATGGATATTAAAGAAATTATCTATAAAAAATCTGTTTTGGAACTTGGAGTTGGCAATGGAAAAACTCTAAAAACAATACTTAGTCAAAAACCAAAAGAAGTTGTTGCTTTAGATATTTCGCAAGAGGCACTAAAAAAGGCTAAAGAATCTATAAAGTCAGACAAAATAATTTTTCTAAAATCAGATATTCTTAGTTTGAATATCAATAAGAAATTTGATATAATTGTCTGTTACTATTTTCTAAATAATTTCAAGAAAAAAAATAGAATAAAAGTAATTAAAAAAATAAAATCTCTTCTTAAACAAAATGGAACAATATTATTTGAAGATTTCGCTGTTGGAGATTTTAGAGCAAAGAGATATATCAAGAAGATAGAGAAGAATACTATTCAAAAGCAAAATGGATTGATATGTCATTTTTTTGAAAAGGATGAAATAATTGATTTGTTTAATGATTTTAAAAATATAAAAATAGAGGAAAAAACATTTAAGCCTATTAGAAGAGACAGCTCAATAAAGAGAAAGATTATCAAAGCAACTATACGCGCCCGATAGGATTTGAACCTACGACCTACGCCTTAGGAGGGAGTTGCTCTATCCAGGCTGAGCTACGGGCGCATATTTTGTAAATAAATGCAAGAGAGAGGATTCGAACCTCTGAAGGCACTAAGCCAGAAGATTTTGAGTCTTCCGCGTTTGACCACTTCGCTACTCTTGCTTGAAAATAGTGCGATAGGAAGTTTTATAAATGTAACATTTAACTCCATTTTGAAGACAGTCATAGTGCTGGGGAAACACCTGTTCTCATTCCGAACACAGAAGTTAAGCCTTTCACGTCCGTTGTTGTAGTCTCCGTCAAGAGGCAAACCAAGGATGCTGTCTTCGATTTTTTCTTTAAAAAATCATTTAAATGCGAAAGTATGCAAAAGCTTATATTTTAGAGAGGACAATTCAAATTATGAGTTTACCAAAAATTCTTGCAATCATAGATTATCAAGGAATTCAAAAAAGATTTGAGGAAACAAGAATAAGACTTCAAAAGAAGATTAGCAGATTTTCTGAAGAATTAGTAGTTGCTGTTTCTAGAGATTATGAAGGACAGAGATTTACTTCTCATGGTCCTATTGATATTTACAGCGTGGAAAATAGATTAGAAGTAGGAAAAATTACAGAAAGAACAGTTTTTAGAGACTTAGCAGAACCAAGTAATCAAAATTTTCTTATCTCAGGTCTTGAATGTGCATTTTATCTAACAGATGGAAAATTCATAAGATTAGAGCCGGCCCAGTTTCAAGGAGTTGGATTCAAAGGATTACTCCTTCTTGCAGATATGGACGAACCTCCTGAGGCTCCTATTATCGATTGGGAAGAATATCAAAAACTAGGAGAATTTCCTATAATTGGCCCACAAGGTTCAAAGATAGAAGAAACCAGAGATTCAAGACTTGAATTGTATATTGGAAATTCGATGGCTGTTCCATATCTAAGAGGGTCAAAATTTGCAGAGGGCGAATTAGAGCATTTATCTAAGGAGCTTGGGATAAAACTTGATTAATGAAAGATTTATCGAAGATAGAAGCTAAAAACAAAATAGAGGATTATTTTTCTAAAAATAAACTTGAACCTCGACAAACAAGAAAAATTAAAAGATTTGCAATGGCTCATCGTATTCGTCTTAAAGAATATCGAAAGAGATTTTGCAAAAAATGTTATTCGGATTTGAGTAATGGAATATTTAGATTATCAAAAAGGTATAAAACTGTTGAATGTAATTCTTGTGAAAAGGTAAATAGGTGGAAAATGTAGATGATTAACTTAGGAAATATAATCTTCCATGGAGATAGAAATAAAAAACAAGTTGCTCTTACATTTGACGATAGTCCATCTGAAGAAACTTCAAAAATACTAAATTTATTAAAAAAGGAGAAAATAATGGCTACTTTCTTTGTAATAGGAAGGAAAACTTTTGGAAGAGAAAAAATTATTAGAAGGATAATAAATGAAGGACATGAAATTGGAAATCATTCTTACAGCCATAAAAAACTTTTATTTATTGGATATAAATCTGTTAAAGAAGAAATAGCAAAATGTGATAGACTATTAAGAGATAAATTTAATCTGAAAACTAATCTATTTCGTCCACCTTACTTTAAATTTGGATTGAATGCTTGGATTGCTAGTTTTAAACTAAAGAAGAGAGTTATATTTGCTGATGTGGTCTCTGAAGATTGGAAGCTTAAAGGAATTGACTTTGCAGTATATAATGTTCTTAAAAGAGTTAGAAATGGTTCTATAATTAATCTCCATGATTATCTTGAAGATATTGGAAGAAACAAACAAATTGTAAAGATTACTAAAGAAATAATTAGTAGACTAAAATCAAAAAAATATAATTTTGTAACTGTCTCTAAAACACTAAATTAGGATTTCTTAAACTTAGAAACTTCTTCTAAAACATCTGCATGACCTAATAGCGCAGCTCTGCAACAATATCTATTAAGACCTAAATCTGTTAGAACTTTTCCTGCTTCTTCACCAGCTGTTGTGCGTTTTTTATATTCTTCCCAAAGTTGCCCAATTGGCTTCCCACACCCGAAACATCTTACTGGAATTATCATGTTAATATTGTCATTTGACCGTTTTTAAAGGTTTCTTAACATCAAAAAATACATTATCCGAAAGCTTATTATATCCTTGAATTGAGTTTGCTCAATGGTAGAGCCACTTATATCTCTTGAAGGCGTAACTAAGCACTACCATATGGGAGATTCTATTGTTAAAGCAGTAGATGGAATAGATATAACTATAGAAAAAGGAGATTTTGTTGCAATAATGGGTCCATCTGGTTCTGGAAAAAGTACTGCTATGAATTTAGTTGGAAGTTTAGACTTGGCAACAAATGGAAGAATATTGCTTGAAGGAATGAATATAGAGAAATTTAGTGAGTCTGAGTTAGCTCAACTTAGAGGTAAAAAAATAGGTTTTATTTTTCAAAGTTTTAATTTAATTCCTAATTTAACTGCTAAAGAAAATATTATGCTCCCTATGCTTTTTCAAAAAGTGAGTTTGGATGAAAGAGAGACTAGAAGTAAAGAATTGTTAAAACTTGTGGATTTAGAAACTAGAATGGATCATTATCCAAATCAGTTGAGTGGAGGACAGCAACAAAGAGTAGCTATTGCTCGAGCTTTGGCAAACGATCCTGAAATAATTCTTGCTGATGAGCCTACTGGAAACTTAGATACAAAGACAGGAGAACATGTTATGGAATTATTAACAAACTTGAATAATCAAGGGAAAACAATAATTTTGATAACGCATGCTCCTGATGTTGCAACAGCACATGCTAAAAAAATATACTGGCTCAAAGATGGAAAAGTTGAAAAAATTACCATGAAGAAAGGAAACACCTGGATAAGTAAGAAGTAAGAAAGTGTATTCTAGAGAACAATAAATGTTGATTTGAGTGTTATAAAAATATTAATAACTATATAGTAGTTACAATATAGTAAGGTTTATAAAGTAGATTTTAGACCAAGTCATATGGATAATTTAGAAAAAATAGCAGGTGAAAGCCCAGAAACAAATAGGGTTAGCAGAGTTTTAGAGTCTCAAAAAAGAAGTTTATACCAAAAAGCTAAAGATGCTGTAACAAATTATGCAGTAGACGTCTCTGCTGGACTTATGTTTTACAACCCAATAATGGCATTAGGAGAATATGCTATAACTGGGATGGATGGTCCAGAAGTGCTAAAGGCTCGAATGGGTGCTTCAGTGGCTCAGATGATTTGTATGAGACCATCAGGAATGCTGAGAAATGTGTCTGCAAAACATTTCAATTTAACAAAAGAAAGCCCTTGGTATCAAAAGATGACTAGTGATGTTGCAAGTATCTTAGCTTTACAAATTCCAGCTTATTCTCTCGCATTGTATAATGCTGGAGCTTCAACAGGAGAATGGGCAAAGGCATTAGGAGTAGCAGTCGCAGTTACAACAATTAGTGGAAGACCATTTGGTAAATGGATGGATTTCTGGAGAGGAATTTGGGGAAAGAAGAAAGCCATTAAATAAAATTTTATATTTAAGACTTTTTGTGCAACGCCGAAGTAATTGGCTTTGCATTAAAATAAAGGTTCTGCACATTTTCTCCTAAATCCTGCACATAAATGCTGTGTAAAGCAAGGAAGTATATTCTAGAGGATAATAAATGTTGATTGTAGTATCACAAAAATATCAATAAAATGGAAATTAATATCAAGACCCACCCAATAGACTTTACATTTTTACCATTATAATTTTTTGAATAGATAACAATCTTATTTTCATAGATTATTTGTAGTCCTGTTAAAAAGATTAATGAACTGATAATCAGGATAAAATAATTTACTGGCGTTTTAAGAATGGATAATTTTAAGATAATAACTAAAATAGCATAAACAAGTGCTCCTAATCTTAAAGTTATGTAGCGATTTAAGCTATCCATTCCTTTTACATCAGGTAATTTATTAGATCTTGTTTTTTTCATTATACTTTATTTTTTAGTTTTTAATTAAGTGTCTCAAATACTTGTTTTTTTCTTCCTTTACTCTCTTTCTTTTAAGCACCCATATTATAATGAATAAAACTAATGCTGTTAAATATATTATCTTTGTCAAAGATTCATCTGCATTTAAGAGACTTACTAATAGGAAACAAATAATAAAAAAGCTAATTCCTAAAAGCGGAAAATAAAAGCTAAAATCTGATTTTGAGATATGCTCTATTGGGTAGTTTAGATTGTTTTTCATTAGATAACTTAGTCTTTAGGATTTAATTATTTAAGCATCATAAAAATTATGAACTTTTTAAGATAATGCGATAATTATCTTCAATATTTTTTGAAATCTCTTTTCCCCTATCCATATTTTGACGTAAATGTCTTCTAGTAAATATCAATACACAAATGAATACAATTACTACTAATGCTCTAGGAACAAATCCTTCCTCACTATACCAAATAACATAGCAAAGAGACACAAAGGTTAGAAAAATTGTAGTTATGGCAGTAATCTTCCATTTGACATTTGATTGTTGCCACTTTAGCTTTTCTATCTCGTCACGATGCCATTCTTTATTCTGTTTTTTCATTTTAAATTAACCTAACCTATCAATTAGTGCTACTAATAGTTTGCCTCCAGTAATTCCTAAATCTAAAAGCATTAGTCCTGCAATAAACAAACATGTTCTGTAGAACCTCCTATAAAATGTAGTTTTAGTTGCTTGTGCAATATGCTTTCCCCCAATTCTTTCAGATAACCAGAAAGAATATCTAACCATCCACTTATACATTTGTCCGTTAAATAATGTAAAGAGTATTCCTGTTGAAAACCAAAGTAAATACAGTATTTGAAAATAGGAAAGAATCAAGATAACTACTATCAAAATAATATATTTTAGTGCTCCGTGACCAATCCACCATAACCATTTGCCAAAATAACTTTTTTCTTTAACACTTTTTTTCATTTCTTTCTTCCGCCTAAAGCTGCAATTACAATAAATACAAATCCCCAGAACATTGTAACCCACCATAAGTCTCCTAAAGCTTTAGCTACAGCCGTGACCAATAATCCAATTCCAATTCCAAAATAATAATCTTTATGAAACTGTCTTTGTGGTTTAGTGAGATTTATTTTTTTCATTTTTCCAAAGCACTCCGACAATAAATAAGATCATGCCAATAGCAATGAAAAAGCCTGGATAGAATGGTATAATTCTAATTATTCCTTCTCCTAAAAGAACAGCTCCAAGAACGGTATAGGCTTCTTTAAGTAAGACTTGACGATTTCTTTTTACCACATTAATTTAAAGAGTTTATAGTTTAAATAATTATTATTAATATTTTTAGACAGGTTTAAAAACTTCAGGTACCTCTATTTTTTATGAAAATTAGAAAGGTAATGGATAAAAAAGTAGGAGAAACGAAATACTACAAATATCTAATTACTCTCCCAAAAAATATTGTAGAAAAATCTAAATTAATGGGTAGAGATCTAAAAGTAGAATTAGAAACAAATAAAATAGTAATAGAAAAATTCTAAAATGGAAATTGTACTTTTCTTCCTTTAAAGAAAGAAGTGAGTATTTCTTTATGATCTTGGATCATTTGTTTTTCTTTAATATATGGTTCTATCTTTAAGTGGTCTAAAAAGAACTTTTTCTGATTGTCAAATTCTCTAGCTAATCTTATCGAATTTTCAGTTACATTTTCTTTCTTATTTATATTTAAATCCGGTCTTTTTACGTAATAATAAGAACTTTGATCAAAAAGTCTGGCCTTATGTTGTTTATCTTGATTTGTTAAGGGTTTTGCATTTTTCATATTTCTTGGAGGTTCCCTATTACTCCCTACAAGATTAGCTCCGGCTAAAGAGCTTAGAATGTCTGAAGAAGGGCTATTATCTTTCTTCTTATGAGTTATAATCTCTCTTTTCATATTAGTAATGTAAATTAGACAGTCTCCGTATCTTCCCTTCTTGGTGATTAGGTCATTAATTTGCATTATCAATGCTTCAAAATATTCGGAAATAGGTTTGCATTCCATGTCTATCCAAAAATAAAAGTATTCTTTACCTAAATAATAAGTTACAAGATTTTCTATTTGAGAAGGTGTAAATTTTAGAGAGATTGGTACAAAAATTGGTTTGTTGTTTTTTGAGTGTAAGAAGTCATAACACTCATTTACAAATCTCTTATACCCATCTAGATCAATTATCTCTACTTCCTTTTGAGATTTTTCTTCGGTATAAGGATTTGTAGCCCTAAGGATATTAGGAACACACAAAATTGTTTTGGAATATCTATGATAAAATGTTAAAAATGAACTAAGCTCTTCTAAAGACTTAATACTGTCATAAGGATTAAAGTTAAAAGTCATATGGATAAAGAAAGGTTCTTCACTTAACCATGCTTGTCTACCAAAGAAACTATCGATTTTCTTCTGATTTCCTTTATCTATTAAGTCTTTTAATATGTTAAAATTTTTTATCACTTTACTTTTTTCAAAAACAAATTTGGATTTATTAAATTCAGGATTGTATCTAGAAACAATTTCTTTGCCAGTATTTGAAGAATCTATTGTTTTCAGAGCAATGTCAGAACCAATACTTCCAATCTTAAATCTCTTTATATTAAAATAAGAATCTTTATCTAAAATGGTTTCTTTTATATCTATTGAAGTCATTTTTCTAACTCCTTTAATAGTTGTTCTATAGACTTATCATCTATTCTAAACTTTGAAGATTTCATATCATTAAGCAATTTAATTGACTCTCCATTTTCAAATATGTCATATTTAGAATAACACTGTTCTATAAATCTTGCCGTTCTAACTAGGCGAGTTAAAAGATATTTAAAATGACTATTAATTATTTTTCTTGGCCCTTCATCATCGATCACTAAAACAAAATCGATTACCATCTGATCACATAATACAGCTATCGCAATTATTTCATGCTCTCCTTTCTTAAGTTCCTCTTTAGAAAACACCGGCCTCAAAGCTTCTGAATATTTTATTCTAGAATCTTTGAAGATGTTACATTTATTATTTATTATAGAATTTAATTCTTGGTCCCTACTTTTCATTTTTAGCTCATCATAAATGGTAGGAGAAATGTGCGCTTTAAAAGAATTCAATATTTTGCATAATAGATTGCTATTCTTTGAGTCTTCTATAAAGAAAATATAGAAAGTTGAGTCTGCTACTAATTCTTTATTAAATTTTTGCATTCTTTAACTCCAAATACCTTTCATCAGTAATAATTGATTTTGCGTAAAGCCCTTCTAATATTCTTTTACGATTGTATTTGTTTTTAAGAATATTATCTGAGACTTCAGAGTATTTAGTAAACTCTGGAAAGGTTTCATACATCAAAAATAAAAGCTCTTCTCCTGACAAGGAATCATATAGGCTCCTGATTATCTTGATTAAAGCGGATAATTCATTAAACGAGTTCTCTTTAGATTTAATTTTAATTATCTTATTATACTCAGTCTTTCCATTTTCAGATAGAAATATCTTCTTTCCATCAAATGAAAAAGCTTTATCAGTATATCTAGGAGTTTGAATTATTTCTTCTACTATTTGTGAATATGGCCCATAATAATGCTTTTCAAAATCAAAAGCTTCTTTTAAGTGAGGCAAGCTATTAGCTAATAGAAACATTTCTTTTTGCAAATGCAAATCTGAATATATAGAGTCATCTTTAACACCAAGTAATAAAATAATGTACTTTTCAATTAATTCAATTTTTTCCATTTTCTTTTAACCTCTTTTTTATTAAATCTGAAGCGATGTTTTTTTCGGACAACCAGCATAAAAAAATAGATTTTACGACATCTGCTCTTTTATCTCCCATTTCTCCAATTAAACTATCAATTAACATTATTTGTTGATCGTTAAAACTTAGTCCTACTCTAGTGCTTTTTCCTTTTTTGTTACTAATATGTTCCATATATGTCACAACTTTGTGAAATATTATAAACTTATCTATTTTTCAGGTACCGAAATATTTAAATAATCCTCAGGTACCTGAATTGGATGGAAGAAAAACAAATAGATCTGAGAGATTTCATCCCTAATAGTGAAACATATTGGACTCAATATAACAAAGCCAAATGTAATGAGAAGTCTATGTTCTATCTGTTTCTTGATGACTTATGTAGAATCATACAAGAACCTCAACATCAAGTTGGAAGAAAGCCCGTGCCACTTAGAGATTTGATCTTCTGCGCTTGCCTCAAGATTTATTCTAACTACTCTGCCAGAAAGATAAGTTCTGATATGAGGCATGCTGAAAAAGCTGGATTCATTAAGAAAGTTCCTCATTTCAATAGTCTTCTTACATTCATGAATAATCCAATTACTGAACAGCTCCTAATGAAGCTAATAACAATTTCAGCAATGCCCTTGAAACAACTGGAATCTGATTTTGCTCATGACTCAACTGGTTTTGGCTGTTACCAATATGAAAGATGGATGAAAGTAAGGTTCACTCAAATATCGGAGAACCCTGAGAAACTTTGGAGACATTTTGTTAAGCTTCATGCTTCAATAGGAACTAAGACCAATGTAATAACTGCAGCCGAGGTTACCAACTCTTCCATTGGAGATCATAGAATGTTTGAGCCAGTTGCTAAGGTAACAGCAGCTAACTTTAATGTTGAAAGATATTCCATGGATAAAGCATACTTATCTAAAAAGAACATGCAAGTAGCTCAAGCCTTGGAGTTTATACCATTCGTTCCGTTTAAGACAAATACTTCTCACAAACTTAATGAGAATGGATTATGGAATCGTATGTATGTTTACTTTAATCAGAACAGGGCAGAATTTGACAAACATTATCATAGAAGATCAAACGTAGAAACTACTTTTTCAATGATTAAAATGAGATTAGGAGAATTCCTTAAATGTAGAAACTTGCAAGGACAGAAGAATGAAGTTTTACTAAAATGTTTAGTACATAATATTTGCTGTTTGGTTCAGGAAACATTTGAATCAGGGATCAAAATTGACTTTAATTCTTGTGACAAAAAGTATGTTTGCACATAAATAAAACTAGTAAATGTGCAACGCCGAAGTAATTGTTACTGACAGAGTGTTAATTTTAGAGATAAGGCTTATAAATTATATTTGTTGCGGTGAAATATGGACAAATTAACTATAATAATAGTTTTGCAGTTTTTCTTACTTATTAGCATTGTAAGTGCTATATCCGTTAACTCGATAAATGTTGAAACTGTTTCGCCTGGTGGAGAGGGAATAATTAGAGTAGAAGTAGAAAATGATGGTAATAATGATATTGAGTTATTATCATTTAACTTAAAATTTGAAGATTCTGGAATTATACCCTTGGGAAGTTCTGAAGCTTTCTTTAATAGATTGGAAGAAGACGAAGAAGAATCTTTTGCATTTAGATTTAAAGTTGCAAATACTCTGCCCGCGGGAACTTATACAATAACTTATGTAATGAGTTATGAAGAAGAAGGAGATGAAAGAGAACAAACAGGCTCCATTGGAGTCATTGTGTCTGCTCAGCCTGAAATCGAAATTATTGTAGATACGGAAGAGGTAATTATTGGGCAACAAACAACAATTAATATAAGAGTTATAAACAAAGGTCTTGCAGATGCAAGATTTGTCTCCCTATCTCTAGATAGTGAGGACATCACATTTCTAAATGAAAACTCTGAATATATTGGCACGATAGATTCTGATGACTTTGAGGTTAGTTCTTTTGATATTATCTATAATAATAGAAGACCTAATTTAGAAGTAAAATTAGAATACAAAGACTTTGATAACAAACAGCAACAGATAGAGAGAGATATTTCTTTGAAAGCCTATACTCGAGAAGAGGCTCTTGATTTAGGGTTAATAAGCAGAAATAACACTATGATTTACATATTAATTATTCTTGCTGTTTTAGTCATTTGGTATATATTGAGAAGAGTCAGAAAGAATCGCAAGAAGCAGAAAGAAAGAGAATTAGCGAGCAGGTGAAACCATGTTAAGAGATTATTTCTTGATGGCAGTAGGTAACATCAGACATAGAAAATTAAGATCTTGGTTAACGATCATAGGAATAATAATCGGAGTAGCTGCTATCCTTTCGCTTGTCACAATTTCCAGAAGCTTAGAAAGCACATTGGAGGCACAATTTGAGCAATTTGGAGCTAATAGGATACTAATAAGCCCTAAAGGATTTCAGGGTCCTGGAACAGTTTCAGAAGGATTAACAACAGAGGATCTTGAAACTGTAGAGGACATATCTGGATTCAAGTATGTCGTACCATGGGTTTTTGTTTCTACTGAAGTCATTTACAAAGATGAAGTCGGGTTTACTTTAATTAATGGAATTCCTGCAGATATTTTTGAAGAGTTTTCTTTGGATTCTGGCGCAGACTTAGATGAAGGAAGATTTCTTGAAGATGGGGATAAATTTGAAGCTGTTGTTGGCTCAAGAATTGTACAAGACATGTTTGACGATAAGTTAGGGATTGGTAGCGATATTGAGATCGAAGGCCAAGAATTTGAAATTGTAGGGATATATGAAGAAACAGGCAATTCACAAGATGACTCTCAAATCAGCATTCCTCTAGAAACAGCACGTGAAATTTTTAATAAACCAGATGATGTTGATGGAATAGTTGCACAGGTAAGAGGAGCCGATGACATTCCCAGACTACAAAAGGAGATAGAGAAAAAATTGGAGAGGAAAAGGGGAGACACCAATTTTCAGGTTGTAACTGCCACGCAGATTCTTGAACAACTCAACGAAGTTTTAGGTATAATACAATTTGTCCTTGTAGGGATTGCAGCAATATCTCTTGTTGTAGGAGGAGTAGGAATCATGAACTCTATGTATACTTCAGTACTAGAAAGAACAAAGGAAGTTGGAATAATGAAATCGATTGGAGCAAGGAATTCAGACATCTTTAAAATATTCTTGATAGAATCAGGTCTAATGGGCTTTATTGGAGGGTTTTTTGGAATTCTCCTGGGAACACTTGCTGCAATAATCGTCGGAAAATTTGCCACAAATTCGGGATTTTTATTGAATATAAAGATTGAACCTGCTGTGTTGCTTTTTGGCCTCTTATTTGCTTTTGTTGTAGGAATACTTTCTGGTGTTCTGCCTGCAATGCAAGCGGCAAAATTAAGACCTACTGAAGCTTTAAGATATGAATAAATTAGAATATTTTATACCATAAAAATTTATAAATAGATGATTGCTGGGTTGTTGAAAAGAGGAAAAATGACTAGTAAATGTGTTTATTGTAAGGCTGAGATAACCGACGATAGAGCTGTTGATGTATGCACTCCTTGTGGAAGGGGTATATGGGGGGAAAAAATGTTTCAAGCAATAATTAGCAACATGGGTTCTGCGCGAGATAAAGGAGACCTCTATCAAGGAAGTGTTACGTCTATAAAAACAAGGAATGGTTCTGCGGAAGCTTTTTAAAGGTATCTCATCAGATATTTCGATGCTAACTAATAAGAATATTAGAAGTAGGGGGAAAATATCTTTCACAAAATATTTTCAGGAATTTAGTGAGGGAGATAGCGTAGCTGTTGTTAGAGATTTAGCAGTTCAGAGTCCAGGATTTCCTAGAAGGATACAGGGGAGAACTGGAGTCGTTATTGGTAAAAGAGGAGAAGCATATATAGTTTCGATAAAAGATTTTACAAGACCTAAAACTTATATTGTAAAACCAGTTCATTTAAAGAAAATTGAGGTAACTAAAAAATGATATTGAAGATGACTCCTGTTCACTTAGGAGATGTTAAAGAACTTGCAGGAGATTTGGATGCTAAACCGGAACTTAGAGATTACTTAAAAGAATTTTCTAAACTTGATAAAAATAAAGCAGACATGCTTTTAGAGAGTTTGAAAGCTTTGGGAAATCATAAGATAAAAGAAGAAGTTATGGTAAAAATAGTCGATCTGTTACCTAAAGACTCTGAGGCTTTATTAAAGATATTTAATGAATCTTCACTTGATGAAAAAGAAGTTAATGATATTTTAGCGGTGGTTAAGGAGTACTAAACATGATGAAGAAAGATGACTATGCTTTAGTACTAGATTATCTTGCGAATGGATATCCTTTAGCGGGAAATATGAGACCCGTTGTTCAAGCGATAGGAACTCAACACCTTGCATTGCTTGAATTAGCTCCAATTAGAGGGGCTCAAATAGTTAATAAAGAAAAGGTTTATATAGGTCCGGAAAAGAGAGACAAGATATACTACATTATCGGCAGATTACGTGTCGATAAGTTAACAGAAACTGCGAAGATCCAATTGCAAGAGTTCATAGAGACTTATGTTGGGGAGCATGAACAAGAATTTGTAAAATTCTTTAATAATGCCCAAGCAATCAACACAAGATTACATCAACTTGAACTTCTACCTGGATTTGGTCGTAAACATACGCAGGAATTGCTCAACGTGCGAAACGAGAAAACTTTTGAGTCGTTTGATGAGATAAGGCAGAGAGTTAAAAGCGCTCCCGACCCAAAAAAAGCTGTTGAGAAAAGAATGATAGAGGAATTAACTGAAAATCCTCGACAGAGATTGTTCGTAATATAATAACATGGCAGAAGAAAAAACTGAAAAACAACAAAAGAAAGAACCAAAGCAGGACCACAAGCTGAAGCAACAAAAAGAAGAAGAGTTTCTTGAGTCACTTATAAGAATCCATGGAAAAGATATCCCTGGTAATAAAAAGATTTATGCTGGTTTGACTTATATTAAAGGGATTTCTTGGTCAGTTTCTAATGCAATTTGTAGAATATTAAAAATAGACAAAAAAACAAAGATTTCTGAACTTTCTAAAAAACAGATTGAAGAGATAGAATCATTCTTACAAAAACCGATGCTTTTTGAATATTTAAAAAATAGACAGCGAGACTATGACACAGGAGAATCGAAACATATTCTAACTAATGAACTTGATATGGCTAAGGATTTTGATATTAAGCGCATGAGACAAATAAAAAGTTATAAGGGTATGCGCCATGCACTTAAACAACCTGTAAGAGGACAAAGAACTAGAAGTCACTTTAGAACAACTGGGGTTGCAGTGGGAGTTAAGAAAAAAGCAAAATGATTCGCAAAAAAAATAAATTTTCATGGCCAAGAAAATTATATGATAAGATTAGAATTAATGATGAAAATAAACTAGTGGAAGAGTATGGTCTGAAAAATAAGAGAGAGATATGGAAAGCTGAAGCTAAAATAAAATATTTCAGAGACAGGGCTAAATTCTTAATTACTGCTTCGAGTGAAGAACAAGAACAATTCTTTTCTAAACTTAGGAATATCGGACTACCTGTTAAAACGGTTGCAGATGTTCTTGCATTGAACAAAGAAGACTTGTTGAAGAGAAGACTTGCCACAGTAGTTTGGAAAAAGGGACTTGCAAATACTGCAAGACAAGCTAGACAGTTTATTGTTCATAAAAAGATTTTTGTTAATGGGAGAGCAATAAGTATTCCTAGTTATATTGTAGATATAGAAATTGAATCAAGTATATCTTTAAAGACTAAATCTAGCAAATCTAAATCGGAGATTGAACAATGAAAAAAGAAGAAGAAAAAGTAGAGAATGTGGTGGAACGAGACACTAAAGATATCGAAATTCAAGAAGATGTTGAAGAAAGAGAGGAAAAAACCGATGTGGTTCCTGGAATAGCTTATGTGTTTGGATCTTATAATAATACTATAGTTCATATCACAGATTTGGCTGGTAGCACAATTACAAGAATAAGTGGTGGAATGGTTACCAAACATAGCCGTCTTAAAGCAAACCCTACAACTGCTATGTTTGTTGCTAAAAGAGCTGCTGAATTTGCTCGTGATGCAGGAATAAATGCATTGTATATAAGAACAAGGGGAAAGACAAGCTCTCCTGGAATTGGGCCTGGGGCGCATGCAGCAGTAAAAACATTGAGCAAAGAGGGATTCAAAATACTTGGTGTGCTTGATACTCATAGAGTGCCTAGGGGCGGACCTAAGAAGAAAGGAGGTAAGAGAGGAAGAAGGGTTTAACTGCTCAAGGTATTTGCCAATACTTTGAATTAGCATAATTTTAAAAGCCTTTTTTTCAAGTAGATTGTATGGAAGTTATTGTGAAAACATCAGATAAATTAATTATCCGAACAGATATGAATTATTCAATCTTAAATGCAATCAGAAGAAGTGTTGAAGAAGTTCCTACTCTTGCCATTGATGAGGTGGAAATTTTTAAGAACGACTCCGCATTATATGATGAGGTTCTCGCCCATAGAATTGGACTAGTTCCTATAATAAATGATGGAAAAATATCTTCAAAAACAACAGGCAATTTATCTCTGAAAAAGATAGGACCCGGAACTGTTTATTCAGGAGATTTCAAGGGAGACTTAAAAGTCGTTTATGATTCTATTCCACTAACTATTCTCGAAAAAGATCAAGAAATTGAATTGATTGCTACAGCAAATGTTGCTACTGGTCTTGATCATACAAAATATGTCCCAGGACTAATTTATTACAGAAACTTGTTTGAAGTTAAAACTGGAAATGTGAAAATAGATTCGATAGTCCAGGAAGCTTTTGGAACAGTGAAACACGAGAAGAAAGGAAACAAATGGATTTGTGATTTGAATGATTATCAAGTTGATGAAATTAAGAGGTTAGATAAAGAATCCATTTCAGAAAGCAAAGAATTTCTGCTTTTTGTGGAATCGTTTGGAATGATTGAAGCAGAGAAGATATTCACAAAGGCAATTGAAACACTACAAGATAATCTAGAGGCTTTTGAGAAATTTGTAAAGTAAAATGATCAGTAATACATCTATAGCAAAAAGAATACCAAGAAAAATGGATCCATATATAGTAGAGACTATATTTGCTGCAAAGCGCGCTAAAAAATGGAATAAAATTGCACAAATAGTTTCTGGAGGAAGAAGAAGTTATTCAAATGTTAATCTTAAAAGAATTGAAAATGAAGCATCAGATGGAGATATCATAGTTGTCCCTGGAAAGGTTTTGGGAAATGGTAACTTAACAAAAAAAATTAAGGTATGTGCATTATATTTCTCAAGTTCTGCTAGTGAAAAAATAAAACATGGAAAGAACGAAGCAGTAAAATTAGTTGATGAGATTAAAAAAAATCCAGAAGCACAAGGAGTTAAAATATTAAGATGATAAAAATTGATATTTTTAGCTGTTCAATTTCATTAATTGGAGGAAGAAATTAAACATGAATAAAATAGTGATAGATGGATCAAATGCTATATTGGGAAGACTTGCAAGTCATGTTGCTAAACAAGCTTTATTTGGAAAAGAAGTTTCTGTTGTAAACTGTGAAAAAACTGTTGTTTCAGGAAATAGAAAAGTAATAGTTGAAAAATATAAAATATTAAGAATTAAGGGAGGGTCATCTTTGAAAGGTCCTAAATTTCCAACACAACCTGCTATGATTGTTAAAAGAACGATTAGAGGAATGCTTTCTCATAAACAAGGAAGGGGAGCAGATGCTTTGAAAAGAGTAAAATGTTATGAAGGGTTGCCTGAAGAATTTGCAGAATCTAAAAAAGAAACTATTGCTCAAGCCAAAGGAATGTCCACAATGACTTTGAAAGAGATAAGTGAGGAATTAAGATGAGCATGTTAATTAAAACATCTGGAAAAAGAAAAACTTCTGTTGCTAAAATAAGAGTAGCTGATGGAACTGGAAAAATCCATTATAATAATACAGTCATAGAAAATATGAAATTATTCCATAAGTTAGCCTTACTAGAACCAATTAGAATATATGAAAATGTAATTGGTAAAATGAATTATGATTTGTACTTGAAAGTGGTTGGTGGTGGAAAAGAATCTCAAGTTCAAGCAGCCAGATTAGCAATTGCAAGAGCTTTGGTTAGCTTATCTAAAAAATCTGAATTGAAAGAAGCTTATTTGAAATATGATAGGCATATGCTTGTAGCAGATGTTAGGAGAAAAGAACAACGTAAACCAGGAGATTCTAAAGCTCGCGCTAAAAGACAGAAATCATATCGTTAATTATCATATCATGAAGAAACAAAATAAAAAAGATTTGAATAAATTTAGTCAAAGAAGAGAGACTTTGATGAGAATTGTTGTTTTAATAGTCTCAGGAATAATCTTAGTAATATGGAGATACTTAATTGGTGTTTTTATAATAATTAATTTTGTATATTCTTTATTTACTGGTAAAAGGCTTAAAGAGCTAGCTGAGCTAAGTGAGATATGGAATACTCAATGGTACCTGTTCCAGAGATATATGACATTTGTTGCAAATATGAGACCATTTCCATTTACAAAATTAGCTGAGAATATAAGTGAATACGAATAAATTTCTATTACAAAACCTTTTAAACAGAAGGCATATTTTAATTCTGAGATGATGATAGACGCTTTAGTAAAATTACATACAGAATTAAAACTTAGAGGATTTTCCCCATTAACTGTTAGAAACTATTCATTTTTTGTAGATAAATTTCTGAAGAGTGCAAACAAACCTGTTGAAAGTTTAACTCAAGAAGATGTGAGGACATACTTAGCAGGAATGTTTGATGAAAAGTCTAAGAATACTATAATGTTGGCAGCTGCTTCACTTAAATTTTTCTTTACAGAGGTTCTAAAAAAAGAAGTTGGAGATATAAAAATGCCTAAAAAAGATAAAAAACTTCCAGAGGTTTTAACTAGAGATGAAGTCTCTAAGTTATTGAAGTCTGCTGAAACTAGAAAATCGAGATTGATTTTATCTTTGCTATATTCATCAGGACTTCGAGTTTCTGAACTTGTAAACTTAAAACCTAGTGATATAAATTTTTCTGAAAATACTGGTTGGGTTAGATCTGGAAAAGGCGGTAAAGACAGAATGTTTACTTTATCTCCTGCTCTTGCTGGTGAATTAAATGAATATCTCAAAAAAAGAGAGGGTACAAAATATCTTTTTTCACAAGAAGATCCGCTTACAACAAGAAATGTTCAGAAGATAGTTAAAAATCTTAGAAACCGAGCAGATATTCAAAAAAAAGTTACTCCTCATACATTGAGGCATAGTTTTGCTACACATTTACTTGAGTCAGGAACAGATATTAGAATGATTCAAAAATTGCTAGGCCATACAAATTTAAACACGACAGAAATTTATACTCATGTTTCCAGTGAACAGTTAAAGAAAATAATAAATCCATTAGATCGCCTTACACAAAATTTATAATTCAGATGTCCTAGAGGGAGTTGATGAAACAGTTTCTGTTCCTGTTAGATATACTCCTGTTTATGTAATTTACTAAAATAAAAGATAATTAACTTTATAACAGAATTTGTTCTCGGTAATAGATGAAAACTACGGTAATTATTACATCATTCAAAGAACCTAAAACAATAGGAAAAGCAATTGAGTCTATGCTAAATCAGAAAACGAAAAGGCATTATGATATATTAGTTTCTGCACCTGATGAAGAAACTTTAAATGTTGCAAGAAAATATGCCAAGAAAAATAAGAAAATAAAGATTTTCAAAGATCCTGGAAAAGGAAAGATGTTTGCTCTAAATTTATTGTTTAAAAAAATAAAATCTGATATCTTAATATTAACAGATGGAGATGTTTATGTGAATGATAAAGCTGTCGAGGAGATATTAAAATTATTTGAAAATTCTCAAATTGGTTGCATTACTGGAAGGCCTGTACCAAGGGAAAATAGAAGCACTAAATATGGTTACTGGGCTAATTTTCTATTTAATGCAGCACACAACATACGAGAAAAAGCATTTGCAAATAAGAGTTTTATTGAATGTTCTGGTTACCTTTTTGCATTTAGAGCAAATAAAGAAATAACAATACCCCTAGATACTGCTGAAGATGCTGTAATACCTTATTATTTTTGGGAAAAAAAATACAAGATAGGATATGCTGATAAAGCTCTTGTATATGTTAAAAACGTAACAAATTGGAAAGATTGGGTAAAGCAAAAAGTTAGAACAAGCAAAGCTCATGAAACTCTGGATAAATACGTAGACACTAAAAAAACTCCAAGAGTTAAAAGTTTTTGGACAGAAGCTAAAGGATTTCTAAATCTCTATGTTTATGCGAATAATATTAAAGAATTTTATTGGAACAATTTGTTAATAATTGCTAGACTTTACATGTGGTTAGTGGTATTCTATAAATCTAGGTTTGAAAAAATCAAGAAAGTAGATAACTGGGAAAGAGTAGATAGCACCAAATAATTAATTTAAACTTTTGAAGGAGTTCTAGAATTTTCTAAACGCTCTCCGCCTAGGCCCGCACCATTATGAGCATAGAGATCATTATCATATAAATGATGTCTTACTGCTGTGGATAATACTTTAGGATCAACTCCTTTTCCATGTCCATTGCTTCTAGTTGCATATTTAATAGCTCTATCTACTGCCAAAGTTCCATGAGGAATACATGCGAAATAAGGGGCTAGGGATTCCACATCTTTTCTTAAGTCTGGATCTACAATGTCTCTACCTGAAATATAAATTCTAATTAAATCTATTCTTTCAAGCATTTGCTGAGCCCTCGGATTTTCTCCCATAGCTCGAAGATGAGTAATAGTATCTTCACCTAATCTATTGTGGCTAAAGGGTTGTGAACTTTTGAGATAATCTCCTGCTAATTTATGGCCTTCTGGAACAAGAGTTACAAAATTAAAGATTCTTCTTAACTCTGCATTTCTCGCCCTGTATTCTTCTAATTTATCTTGTTCTAACCAAATCCCAGATTCATCTTTCCTATGTTCTAGTGATGGACCTACCCATCTGGCTGGGAATCTCAATACACTCTTATCAAAAAATGTATCTGGAACATCGCTATTATTCCCTACATAATGTCCAAATCTTGCACAATATACCCCCATTTCAGTTCCTTTGTAAGGAGCTAAAGTAGAAGCCCATGCCATAGTTGGTCCACCAGACATTGCACGAAGATCTACATTTAATTTGACTAAGGCAAGATCTGCGTCGAGATTAATAGGGGTTTCTACAGAAGTTGCTCCATAAGGTAAACCCGTAATTTGTTCTGTTCTAACTTTCAAACCTCTCTCAATAACAGCCTTCATTCCGTCAAACATAAGTTGATTAGGCATTCTTCTATTAAGCACTTCGCTACGCACTTGGTCTAGAGCAGATTCTATTGCTAAAGTTAATCCAAAACAACCTGCTCGTGTTAACAAATCAAGTCGATCAGGTTTTACCATTTCCCATCGCATTTGCGCATGATAAGGAATTCCAACTTCTTTAGGCCAACGGGCTGCAAATTCAGGCATCCACGATTTAGTATCGAAACCATGAACATCATCTTGCATATAAACTACTCTAGTATTTGGCCATTTCTCAACTATTTCTCTACCTTCTGCAACTACATCATCGACAGAACGTATGTTTGTAGGGAAAAGTCTTCCATTCACCCCTAGTGTTTGTGCTAAATGTGTAGCTACTTCAGGAGGCATGTTACCCGCAACTGTGCTTGCAGTACTAGCATTGTAACAATAGCTACATTTGAAAGGGCAACCAGTCATAGTGATAATACTTTTTATTGGACTATTTGCATGTTCTGGAAATTGTGCATAGAAAGTTTCTCTGTCTGGACGAGGAAAACGCATGCCACTAGACATAGGCAATATTCCTTTTTCAGCAGTTCCTTCTAAAATGGATTTGAGTCCTCCAAAACCTTCGCTCATTACAACAAAATCAGCAAATTCGCGCGTTTCAGAAGGAAAATAAGTTGCGTGAGGACCACCTACTACTACTGCTATTTGAGGATTATCTTTCCTAAGTTTTTTTAAGGCTTCGTGCAGTTGGTTATGGTTTCCTGTGTAAACATTAAACCCCACAACATCTGGTCTAAATTCATTAACTCTTCTAAAAAATTCATCAAAATCATGATCTTTAACAAGAGTGTAAGCTCGCTCCCAGCCCATATCTCTGGCAAGTCCTCCGAGATGCAATAAACCTAGGGGCTCTATAACTGAATGAGCAGAACCAAGTAAAATTCTTTTATCACTCATCTTTGGAAAACAATAATTTACTATAAAAATCTATCTTAAATTGACTCTGTCAGTGGTTTAATTAAAAATAATAGAAAAACATTTATTCTCAATAAAATAAACCCATAAGAGATTTTATTTCGAATTTAAAAGAAAGCAAATATTACAGAGACAATTGGGAAAGAGTAGATAGCACTAAGTGATTATTTTTTATAAGCATTTTTTCTATGATTGATTTCTATAATAAAAATAAGAAGTTGGTTTTCTATTATATCTGAGAATAATCTATAATCTCCTGCCCTAAGCTTGTACCCTTGCTCTCCGACAAGTTTCTCAATAAAGTCTTGTGGACGAATCTTAATTCTTTCTAATACTGAACCAATCCTATCTTGAATATTTTTATCTAATTTTTCAAAGAATCTTAATGCCTTGTCTGAAAATTTTATACTATACATCTAAAGACAAGCGCTTTTTGATATCTTCCCAACTGTGCACTTTTCCCTCTTTTATCTGTTTTCTTCCATCTTCTATTGATCTTTTTGTTTCTTCAGATAACTCCATTGTATCTTCCATCAAATCCCAAATTACATCTTCATAGCTTTCTTTCTCACTGATTTTTCTTTGTTTTAGTTTTTCAAGGAGTTCTCTGCTTATTTGAATAGTTGTTTGAGCCATATTGATTATATAACTCGCTATAGTATTTAAATTTTATGATTAAACTAATATCAAGTCTTGTTCTCCCAATAGGCCATTCGCGAGTTTTATCATATTGCTCAAGAGCCGCAAACATTTCTTTGTATTTATGCAAGATAATCAAAATAGGATAAAATTATTTCTTAACATACTCTACGCCGGCCATTCCTTCAAAAGCTTTATCTCCAGTTAAGAATTTCATTCCATGCTCTTTAGCATAAATGTAGCCTATTGCATCCGTATATGAAATGTCCTTTTTCTTATGTTCTTTTCTGAATTTTATTGCCTTTTTTAAAGTTTCATCTTCGATATCCACAACAGCATCCTTATATTTTGAATATATTTCTTCTAATTCGTCTTCATCAAAATTATCCAAACAAAAATAATAAATCTCTGCCAAATTGAAAATAGTTATTACTGCAGGCTTATCAACATATTTCTTATAATTCGGATTGGAATTAAGAATTTCTATAATTGCATAAGTATCAAAAAAATATTCTATTTCTGATTCTTCCACTTTGCCTCTCTTTCTCGATCAGAAGCACTTAACCACCCTGCTTTCACCTCTTTAATAGTTTCTTCTGTCGATCTTTTGAATTTTCCTTTTCCAAATCCCCATAACACTCCTGCTTTTGGACGAGTTTTCTCTATAGTAATTTTTACTTCAATATTTTCTTTAATATTTTCCTTATTTGCAAACTCGTTAGGTATAACTATAGCTATTGAATTTCCCCATTTCCGAGTTATTGCTTTTATTTCTTTTTGCATAAAGATAATGATACATAATGATATTTAAGGCTTTCTACTTGTTTAAAATATTAAGAGCTTCTTCGATTATATGTGAAATGGGCTTGCCTGTTTTCTCCTTTAATTTTTTTAATTTCAGAATAGTCTTTCTGCTTAGAGTAATATCTAATCTAGCTCTTCCAATAGGCCATTCGCGAGTTTTATCATATTGCTCAAGAACAGCAAACATTTCTTTGTATTTGTGTAAGATATGCTTGATTTTTTCATCACTAAAATAACTATCTGATTGCATTTTTTATTAAGGCAAATTAAGTAATTAAATTTTCCTCACACAAATTCATACACATGAAAATATGTAAAAAAATAGAGATTTACTTCTTTAGATCAATAACATTAAAACCAAATTTTTGATAAATATTGTCTGAACCTATTATTTGATCTTCAGAATTACAAGAAGCCATCAATAAACTGTCAAAAATTGTTGCACCTTTTTCTATAAAACTACAAGCTTTAAAAAATATATCCCATGATAAACTTTCTAATTTGGAAATTCTGGATATTTGAATTAAAGTATCTTTTATTGAGATATTTTCTCTTTTACACACAATCATTATCTCTACTATTGTAAAAGAAGTGACAAAAATATTATCTTTGTTAAATTCGTAAATTTTTTTAGCATTTGCTTTTAACCAATCAAAATCTTTCATTAAAGCAAGAAAAAAATCAGTGTCTGCGTACTTTTTTGAGTGCATTTTCCTCTATTTCTCCTCTCGCTTCTTTTTTGAGCTGCTCGATAGACTTGTGCTTCAACTTTTCTCTTCCCAATATTGCGAGAGCTTCTATCGGATCACTTTCTAGAGGCTCTAAGAAAACTCCTTTTCCTTGAAGTTTAGCTAAAAACATCTTAAAATGTAGTTTTTTTCTTAATTCTTCGGGTAAATACAGTCTACCCTGCTTATCAAAACTAACTATCTTTTCCATAAAACTAATGTAATTCCATAGTTTATATATTTTTCCATTAAACAATACTTTTACCATTTTAATGGTTTAACCGAACTTCTTAGCTATGCTGAAAGATTAGGTCATAAGCTGAAATATCAAGCAAGGATAAAACGAACTCGTTTATGCCTTTCCCTATTTGCTGGAAGTTTTAAGCGATGATTGAATATTTGATTGTGCGAGATAACTACTAGATAGTTACTAAAAGAAAAGGTTTAAATATCAATAGATAAATTTGTTCAGTATGGATTTAAACTTTGAGAAAGCTAGAGCATACCTTCTTTCGCAACCTTTTGTAGAAGATTTAGGAGCCTGGGATGTCTTAAGATTTAACGTGTATGCAATTCCGCGAACATATACTCCCCTTGATGAAAGAGAATCTGCTTTTGGAAGGGCAACGAGCAGGACATTTCCATCAATTCCCCTATTTAAGATTTTTGATAAGGGGAAGGGAAAATTAAATTTGTTTCTTGATTCTAGCTCTAAGGGAGATGATTATCTTGGTTATGTAAGTCTTGGAGTGGTTGAAGATCCAGAAATGCTGTTTCCAGGTCTAAATTTGATACATCCGATAAGTAAACTAATTTGCCTTGATGCTATATTACGAGGACAACTTGCAAAAGACTTGGCTAAAAAACATAGTTTAGAAGTGCTAACAGGGAAAGACACCGGAGGAGTCACTGTTTCGACAGGAGAGCTGAAAGAAATACAAGAGTTACAAAGATTACTAGACTTCGGAGTAGAATATTCAAGATTAGTATATAATTCTAAGTTTTTAGAAGAAGTAGCATCACTAAGTGAAAGGGTTTATGAAGAGTTAGGAAATATAAGTAAGAAATTAAGGGAAAATCAGTAATTAATACGAACCTCTTCTGTTAGCTAGAATTTTTAGGCGTTGCTTAAAACTTAGATTTTCAAAAAGAAAGGGTTAAATAGGCTTAAAAATTACAAAAAACAATGACAAATTTAATATTAAAGGATGGAAAGGAATTGGTATTTGAAGATATTCCTGCAAATTATAAATTAGAACACTTAGCAAAAACTATTGAAGAAGAAAGGGAGAGTCCTTTATTTTTTGTGGTTTTTGCTCCTACTCCTGAAGCTGGAGAAGATTATCGAGGAGATAAAGGGTATGAGGGTCAACGAGTCTATTCAGGTAATGGAGGTTATTATCATAATTTTAGATTATATATTGGACCACAGGGAATTCCACTACAAAAGGCAACATTAAGAGGGAGAGTAAAAAGATACAGAGGGAATGAAACAGTAATAGATTACCTTCTTGAAAATGTAGGGGGAACAATAGAATTCTCTGATAAACCATTTAACATACTAGGTGGCCGAAAAAGAGCCCTAGAGATTTTACATTAAAAAACAATTTCGGTCTCTAAAAATTTAAATACTTGATTACATTTTGAAAGATATGAAAATCTTAAAAGAGAAGTCTCGAACTTACAAAAATCAAGAATACTATAAGTATAAAATTAATATCCCCTCAGTTATCATGGATCAATGTAAATTCAAAGAAGGGGATGAATTGGAAGCAATTTCTAATGATAATACCTTAACTTTACGAAAAAAGCAGAAAATTGACTAAAAAGTGGCTTTTAGGGACCCCAAAAGACGTGTTAATAAAGGTTGTGCGAACGTTTGCTATTTACACTAAAATCTAGTCTTGAGGAGGAAAAGGTATTCTACCTGTTCTTCGAGGTTTGGACATTTCTTTTGGTTTAGACAGTTCTTGTGCAAATAATTCAAGCTCGGATTGAGTAAATGGTCTGTCTATAAGAACTTCTCCAGGTTCAGAGATTATTATCTCGCAGTCTTCTTGACGAGCGTTGCGATAGGTAGAATCTGCTCCTACAAGTTTTGGATAATTTGACCTTAAGTCTTGTGCTAATTCTGGAATAGTCTTACAATCAAATCCAATATCATTTGCATAAAATGAAGTCCTCACTAGATTTCCTCTTTTGTAGCAGTTTGTTACTGTTAATGTAAGGTCTCTTGTCATAAGTTTGCTACTAAGAAGTGGTTTTTAAACCTTTGGATGTACGAACTGTTGCTAGAAACCATTAATTTGAGTCAATAAGTCCTAATTTTTGGATGGTTTTTAGGAAATAATCTTTTATGCCTAAATGATCTTCTTAGAAGTTCTCTTAAATCTTTCAGGCTAATATCTTTGGGATTACTTTGACCAGTTGATATAACATGTTCTATAACTTTGCTTTCATAATCGATCTTACTAACGACCTCGAGAACAGCACGTCCTTGTGTAAATATACTCTCTTCATAAATTTCTGCATGATTTGCTTCTCTATTATATGGACCGCTTATGTAGTAACGCCCTGGAATAAAAAAGCCTAACGGTCGAGCTACTAATGAAGCTATATCCTTAGTTGTTCTATTTAAATTAGTCTGAAATCTTACGGATGGTCTAAACCTATTATTTTCTTCGGATATGTATCCATCCATTCCAATTCTCCTAGGTCTTTCCATAATTTAATGATTTTGCTCTATTTTTAAACTTACGGTCTGCGCAGTTCGGCGCTTCGCGCCTCACTCTTACCGAGGCAATTATTTTTAGGTATTGAAAACACCGATGGATTAAACGAATATTTGATATGTGCTGGAAGATTTAAGCGATAATTAAAAGTTGGGTTTATATTATTGATCGTCTTTATGATAAATAGTAAGTAATGTTAATGTGTCTGTCATCAGGTCATATGCATAAGAAACTCTAAGTGGTGGAAGATATAATTCTCTTGTCCCTTTGCGTTCATATTGCACAGGTTTACCAATATTTGGATTTTCAATAATCTTTCTAATTAATTTTTCAAGTCTTATTAAATAACTCCCATCTAACTTAATTTTTGCTCTTTTGAATGCATCTGTTTCATTTATTTTAGGCATATTTCTCTTTTAATGTTGCTAAAAAATCCTCTGAGGAATTATACTTAGTATACTTCCCAGTCTCAATTTCTTGCCATGCTTCTTGTGTAAGTCTTGCAAATTCTAAATCTTCTATATAATGATCCATTTTTTGCATTTTTGCCTTTAAATATAAGAGAATTTTATGCATTTCTTCAAGAGTTATTTGTTGATTTTCCATATTTAGTAAGGTTTTTTTGAGTTAATATAATTTGTGGTCGGCGCAGTTCGGCGCTTCGCGCCTCACTCTTACGGAGGTAATTTACTTAGAAATTTCGCGCACGTAACGTACTCCAAGCGAAGAATCCCGAAAAGAAGGAACCTTATTGAAATACATCAAAGGTCCATTTGAATTTGCATAGAACCACGCAACAAAACCTTTTTCTTTAGAAAGACTATCAGGATTTTGGATATACTCATAGGTATCTAATAAATTAAACTCTTTTATTAAACTAGAATTATTTCTTATTCCTTGTAAAAGCCAGTAAGTTATTATTTGCCAGCCTTTAGGACAATCTCGCTCACAGTCGCTATATTTTCTTCCTTTGTGATGAATGTTTTTCTCTACTTCAAAGGTTCTGCCTTCTAAGATTGCTCTGCTCACCTCACCGATTTGATGCATATTCTTAGATATTAATTCTATTTTTAAAGATTTGCGTTAAATTAAACGAATGTTAAAGGTGTACTGGAAGTTTTAGCTTTCGCTTAGAAGTTTAACCTAAAGGAGAAAGGTTGAAATTAATGTTTAGGAATTGAAGAACTCCGAAGATTAAGAGGTATAGACCTACTGCTACTCTGAGGAATTTTGGAAACACAAGAACTAAGATTCCTACAATTATTGCCATGATTGCTGATAATGTTAATACAAGTGAAACCATATTTAGATGAATGCTCTCTAGTTTAAGTACTTATTGGTTTTGATGAATTAAACGAAGTTTTATGCCTAACTGAAATATTTAAGTTTTGATTAGAAGTTTAGTTTACTTTTTTGATTCTTGTTTTGTTGCTTCTTGTGCCTCTTTTTTTCTTCTGAAGATGCTTCTTAACTCTGCGTTTTTTGCTTTCTCTGCAATTCGACCAGTCCAAATTGTGACTATTACTGCTACTGCTGTGACTAGAAGAGCATATGAGAACATTGCAGGGATTGAACTTTGCTCTCCAAAAACTTGTTTGAAAATACCTTGGATTGCTTCGTTCCATGCCAACGCGGCCACAAGACCAAATGCACCTGTTGAAAGAATGGAAAGTTTCTCAATAATCTCTGATTTCATAACTTACTAAATATTAATGTATATTTAAATGTTAAAGCCATGATATAGGTAGATTAAACAGTTATATAAGTTAAGTTGTTTAATATTTACAACCGGCTTGTTTGAACGGGTGTTTTAAACACCTGTTTATCTTCGATAAGACCTGTTTAAATAGGTGTTTATTATGTCTCCTAAAACCACACACTTTAGCGTGGTGGTTGCATTGATTTTTTGATTTTAAAGAAAGAAAAAGAAAAATGGAAAGAAAAAACTTGTTTTTAATTACTTCTTGAATAAAGCAATTAATTCCCACAATCCTGATAATCCTATTAGGATATATATGATCATAGCGAATGTTCCTGTTCCAAATATTGCGGAAACAAGATTCCAATCGAATGCTCCCATTAAACCCCAGTTAATGGCTCCAACGATTACAAGAATTTTTGTGATCCAGCTTAGTGCGTTCATTTGACCTCCTTTCACCTCTCTTTAAAGATATTTTATAGACACAGAGGCTGTTTAAATAGTTTTACCTTTTTAATCCATTTTTTATAGGTTTTCTGGTGTTTTTTGTTAGGGGTGTTTAAGTGTGTAAAAAGTCAAACAGGTGTTGGTGGGTGTTTAAACACCTGTTTGTTTTTGAATGAGGGGTGTTTATATAGTGTTTAAGGCTGTTTAAGTCTGTTTATTTTTGTTACTTAAATGCACAACATTTATATAGTGTATACGTCTATAAAATGATATGTTTGGGTTGTTTGGAAATTCGAAGAAAGTGAAGAAGCTTGAAAGTGAGACAAAAAAGAGTTTTTCTGAAGTTCGAAAAGACTTTGAAGGCGTTAGTAAGTGGATTAAACACCTGAACAACAGCGATAAACAGCTGTTTGATTTAGTAAATGATCTTAAAATAGAACTATCGTCGATAAAAGATGATGTTGATGGATTGAAGGAAGCTGTTTCACTTACAAATTTGGCTGTTGAAAATAAACAGGTGTTTAAAAAAACAGCTGTTTTGGATAAACAGGAGGCTGTTTATGATGTTGTTGAACCTGTTCAAACACCTGTTCAAACAGGCAATTTTCATGATATTTTGAATGGATTGAGCAGTAATGAAAGAGTTATTGTTTTTACGTTGATGAACACAGAATTAAAGCTAAGTTATGAAGATATTGCTAGACTTTTAGGAAAAGAGAGGGCTACAATTAGGGGTCAAATAAATACAATAAAACAGAAAAGTGAGGGTTTAATACAAGAGTTAACCGAACCTAATGGAAAGAAAAGACTGTTTGTGAGTGAAGAAGTTCGTAACAAACTAGAGAAATATGCAAAAGTGAGAGTTAAAAATGATAAAAAATATAAGAAATTACCTAAAGATAGCATAATTTGAATAAAAAGTGAGGGAAAATGAATATTCAAAATCAAAAAATTAAAAGTGAGACAAAGATGAGGGCTTTTTGCCGTGTGGAGTGCATTTGGTCTGATTTGGTAAAAGAGAGTGTGAAAACTCAAAAGAGTTATTAGGCCTTAAAAGTGCAAAAAATAAGGTTATTAGGGCTTTTTACCACATTTAGTGAGAACTGCAAGTTTATTCGGTATGACGAATTTATAAGTTTCTTAATTGAGTTATAGTATTTATCGACGCGATTCTTTTCAAATCTTGAGGGATAGAAAGAATAACTTTCTTATTCGATTCCTTCGATTTTATCAAGGGTGCATCTTTTTGGAGGATTTTTCTTATGTAATCTCTAATTGAGATTTCAGTAAGACCTGTTTTTTGAGCTAAAATAGCATAGTCTACAGTAAAACCAGAATCTTCTAATTGATATATTGTGCTGTAGATTAGCATCTCTTGTTCTGTAAGTCTCTTGAATTTTAAACGAACTTCTTTCTTTAAATCGTCGAGTGTTCCTAGTATTTCTGAAACTCGTCTAAGGTTACTTATTGAGTCATTAAACGAACTTGGAGTGGAAATAAGGGGGTGTTGGTTTGTTGGTTGGTTTGTTGGTTGGTTTGTTGGAACCCCTTCGTTTCCAGTGGAAAAGCTTGTTTTTTCGGTTATTATGGCTTTTAAGGGTAAGTCTTGTGTTGGAGATGGTTCTTTGTGTGTTGGATTTATCTGTTGGTTTGTTGGTTGGTTTGATTGTTGATATTTTATTTCTTCCAATAGATATTTTATCTCTGCTAATTCTTGATATAAGAAATCTATATCTTGACGTACTTTTGAGAATGCTTCTTTTAAAGGATCAGACATGTTATTTTGATATTTAATTAGAATATAAGGTTTTATGTTCTAGAATTGATTATTATAATTATTTTTTAACTACTTTGGGTGCTGAAATTACGTATAGAATACTTAGAAAACAAAACCAGACTTACAAGTTAGAAGAAGATTTAAACTTTAATTCAATTTCTTATAGGCTTCAAAGGCTGCATTAGATAGACGCCAGCGTTGCCATCTAGAATAGTTTTGGCCGTCTGGACCCTTACTTACTTTGACTAGAAGCTTGCTTTTTTCTAGTTCTTCGAGTAAAGATTTTGTGAATTCTTCATCTCTAATTATTTCTTCTGCAATTCTTACTGTGAAGCTAGCCTCTGGAGATATGCTATAAAGATATGAAAGTATTTGTTCTGAGATTTTTGAACGCTTCTTTTTAGAAATTGCAGGCATATCACTCATTGATAGCCAATGTTTTTATAGTTTAAGTTGGGGCTTAGAATACTACTTTTATGGCTAAAAATAAAATAGAGTTTATTGAAGCACGAGAAAGTGCAGATGTAAAAGAAATGCTACACCCTGTAGTGAGAGAATGGTTTTTTACTAAATTTAAAGATTTTAGTCTTACTCAGTTATATGGAGTTGCTCCGATTCATGAACGCAAGAATATTCTAATTTCTGCACCTACTGGTGGAACTAAGACATTGACTGCTTTTTTGAGTATTTTGAACTATTTAGTTGGACTTTCATTAAAAAATGAATTAGAAGATAAAATGTATGCAGTATATGTGAGTCCTCTAAAAGCATTGTCTAATGATATTTATTTTAATCTTGAGAGGCCTCTTGCTGAAATTAATGAATTGGCTGAGAAGAATGGTTTGAAAATGCAACCCATTCGGGTTGGGTTACGTACTGGAGATACTACAGTCTCCGAAAGGGCTAAAATGGTTCGTAAAGTACCTCATATTTTTGTGACTACACCTGAAAGTTTAGCAATTGTGCTTACTGCACCTAAATTTTCAGAGAATTTGAGATCATTAGAGTTTGTAGTTGTTGATGAAATTCATGCTCTTGCAAATAAGAGAGGAGTTTTCTTGAGTTTGATACTTGAAAGACTTCAAGATTTTAGTGTAATAACTCCTGTAAGGATTGGGTTGAGTGCTACAATAGCTCCAATTGAAGAAATTGCTAAATTTTTAGTTGGAACTGAAAGAGAATGTTTGATTGCTAAAGTAGAACTTGTAAAAGATATTGATATTGGTCTGATTAGCCCGGGAGTCGATTTGCTTACAATGGATGGAGCTGAAGATCAAAAAAGACTTTATCAGATCCTTGATGAATTAATTCAGAATCACAAGACTACACTTATATTTACAAATACCCGTAATGCTACTGAAAGAATTATTCATTATTTAGACGATCATTTTCCTGGAAAATATTCTGGATTGATAGGAGCACATCACAGTTCTATGAGTAAAGATCAGAGATTTATGATTGAAGAAAGACTTAGAAAAGGAGACTTGAAAGTTGCAGTTTCAAGCACTAGTTTAGAACTTGGAATAGATATTGGTTCTATTGATTTAGTAATTTTATTGAGATCTCCTAAGAGTGTTTCTAGGGCACTGCAAAGAATAGGAAGAGCGGGTCATCAGTTACATTCTAACCCTAAGGGTAGATTTGTAGTTATGGATAGAGATGATCTTGTTGAGTGTGCTGTATTAATGAAGCACATGAAGGAGAAAATAATTGATAGAGTAGACATTCCAATAAATGCTTTGGATGTTTTAGCCCAACATATTTATGGGATGGCTATTGCTAGAATTTGGAATATTGATGAAATGCTTGCGTTGATAAGAAAGAGTTATTGTTATTCTACATTGAGTAAAGAAGATTTTATGAGCATTATTAGTTATTTATCTGGAGATTATGATTTGGAACATAGAAATGTTTATGCAAAGATATGGTATGATACTTCAACTAAACAGGTTGGTAAAAAAGGAAAGCTTGCTAGATTAATTTACTTAACGAATATAGGAACTATACCTGAAGAAGGATTTATCTCTGTAGTAATTAGCTCGGGCGAATCTAAGGGAGCAGTAGTCGGAAGTATTGATGAAGCATTTCTTGAAAAGATGAAGAAAGGAGATGTTTTTGTTCTTGGAGGAGCGAAATATCAATTTATACATAGTAAGGGTATGAAGGCTTATGTTAATGCTAATGTTAGTAGATCTCCTACTATTCCTAGCTGGTTTTCTGAACAGTTGCCTTTGAGTTATGACCTTGCAGCTGCAATAGGTAAATTTAGAGGTCTTATTAATGAACGATTAAGTAATTCCATTGAATGTGTTAAATTCATTAAAGATTATGTTTATTGTTCTGCAGAATCTGCCGGACAGATATATAGATATTGTCTTGAACAGAGAGATTTCTCGCAACTACCAACAGATAAAAAATTAGTTATTGAACAATTTAAGCAAGATAAAGAATATATTTTATTCCATTCTCTTTATGGGCGTAGAGTAAATGATGCTTTATCCAGATCGTATGCTTATGTTGCAGCTCAGTTGAAACATAGAGATATTGAAATTGGAATAAATGACAATGGTTTCTTTTTAGCTGGTGAGTCTCTTGATGTTAACAAGATATTAAAGGGTTTGACTAGTACTAATTTAAGGAATATATTGGAAGAAGCAATAAATAAGACAGATATTCTTCGAAGAAGATTTAGACATTGCGCTGCTAGAAGTTTAATGATCTTGAGAAATTATAAGGGAAGAAGTAAGAGTGTTGGAAAACAACAAGTTCACTCTCACTTTTTATTGAGTGCGGTTAATGAGCTAAGCAAGGATTTTCCTATATTGAGAGAAGCAAGACGTGAAGTTATGAAGGACTTAATGGATATTGGCCATGCTGAAGAAATATTAAAGAAAATAGAAAGAAAAGAAATAAATTTTGAGATTATTAGAACTCCAATGGTTTCTCCCTTTGGTTTAATTTTACTTACTCAAAGTCATGCTGATTTTATTAAAGTTGAAGATAGGATTAACTTCTTGAAAAGAATGCATGAATTACAGATGAGGATTATTGAAAAAAGATGAAAGTTGATTTTGTAGGTAAGTGTTTACTCCTAACTGAAAATAGTGAGAAAACTCTTGCAATAGGAGATTTACATTTAGGATATGAAGGTGCTATGAGAAAATCTGGAGTTATGATTCCAGTTAGATTATATGAAAAATGCATTGTTGATTTTGATAATATAATAAAAAATATTGGAGAAGTGAATAATATTGTTATTCTTGGTGATATAAAACATGAGTTTGGATTTATACTTGAAGATGAATGGAAATATATTATTAGATTTATAGAATATGTTAAGACTAAATGTAAAAAATTAATTATTATTGAAGGAAATCATGATGTTGTATTATTCCCAATATTAAAAAAAATGGGGATTATTAGTAATGACTATTTTATTTGGAATGATGTTGCTTTTATGCATGGAGATAAGAAATTTGAAGAAATTAATTCTAAAGATATTAATTATTGGGTAATAGGGCACGGACATCCTGCTGTGTTATTATATGATGATATTAAAAAAGAGAAATATAAGTGTTTTTTATATGGAGAATATAAAACTAAAAAAATTATTATTGTTCCTAGTTTTTTTCCTCTTGTTGAGGGTACGGACGCTAGGGATTTCGAAATGAAATTTGCTTGGGATTTTGATTTAATGAAATTTAAAGTTTATATTGTAGGAGATGATTTAAAAGTCTTTGATTTTGGAGAACTTGGGAAAATAAATTAAATTTGATTATTTTTAACTTGAGGAAATGGTATATGTGGTTGTAAATTTAAATCTTCCTCTAGTTGAAGAGCTTTTACAGAACATTTTTTCAATATAAAATTATAGAGGTTTATCATTTTTTCTTTTGGTAATTCTTTGTTTTTCCATAATTTTAAGAATTCTTTTGATAGCTCTTTGTCAACCATTAGTAGAATTGATCCTAATATAGATACTTCACTTTTTACTTCTTCAGACTTATTTTCTGCATCTTTATAATTTACTGCAAATTTAAAGTTTAATTTTAAGGCTTCGTTATCTTTTAGAACGTCTAATTTTGCCTTATCTACATTAGTAAATGTAATATCTGTATTAATACTATAACGCTTGAATTCTTTTATTTTCTTAGCTGTTATTTCTTCTATACTAAATCCTATGACTTTCATGTTTTGTTGTATTAAGAATGGTTTTTAAAGATTGTTATAGTTTGACTAATGACTCCCTTATATTACTAAAACTTCTCTAATAAAATCTTTAACCATTATTACTATAGCCCATGCTAATATGACTCCAGGATAGAATAACTTTTCCTTTTGTTTTTCACTTGCATTTGTATATAATAAAAAGGGGATTCCCATAATTAAAAACATTGGATATGTAACAAACCACACTAAAATATTATTATCTATGAGGATATTACCTTCTATGAAAGATGTGCTTAAATAAGTCAATATTAAAGGGGTAAAATAGAATATAAAAGACACTTTTCGTCTAACTTTTAAGTCTTTGATAATAAATATTGGTGATTGAGGCATTTACGGACTAAAAAAGCTTATATTTGAGCTAAACTACGAC
>ERZ1292625.27-Hain-H41-01um-R1-27-length-249036-cov-13_pt2 | contig 95281 bp, 86 predicted proteins | sample MGYA00564400_ERZ1292625 | MGnify/ENA primary metagenome ERZ1292625 (study PRJEB36523, sample SAMEA6512639) | groundwater metagenome | collected 2019-01-08 | study: AquaDiva: Metagenomics assemblies of 32 groundwater samples
ACAACCAGGATGAGGATATAGATTAATTTTTTCATGGTAAAAGGGTTTAAATGTTTGATTTTGTATTTCGTTTAATGTTTTTTTTATCTATAAGTTATGCTGAATGCTTACGATCCTTTTGGTGCTGAACCGCTGCCAGCAGGAGGGGTATCGGTTCTTGGAGTCACATTTTCTTCTGTACAAGAGGAAATAGTTGCCATGCTTGTGACAACCAGGATGAGGATGTAGATTAATTTTTTCATGTTTGTTGGGTTTTATGGTTTATGTTTGTGTTCGACTACTTTAACTGATGTGCAAATATTCTATTAACGAGAATATCTTTTTCATGTAATAAATTCTTAAAATTACACGTGTACCAAATTTTTATTAATAAAATAAAAACGTCAACCGGTTTACTGGTTCTAGTACTGTCATCTATGCTTGGGAATGCTCAAAAGATTGATTCATTAAAATCATTGCTACCAAAATCTTCAGGCACTACAAAGTATGAAGTACTCTATGCATTGGCATATGAGTATTCCGATGTGAATGATTCACTTTCTTTACTCTTTGCCGAGGATTTATTCACATTGGCTAAATCATTGGGGGATTCAAACTTAATAGTAAAGGCGGGCAGGATTAAATCGGGTGAGTTAAGAAGACTGGAGAGATTAGATGAGGCCATTGAGGGTGCGTTAGTGGCTCTTCAGATTGCGAGGCGCCATGAGAACCTCATTGAAATTAAATTGCTACTCAACTCATTAGCCATTTCATATACTTATTTAGGACTGTATGACAAAGCACTTACCTATAATTTTGAATCACTTATTATCCGTGAGGATGAGGGAAATAAGTCCGATATTAGTATAGCATTAAATAACATTGGTTTGATCTATTATAAGCTAAAGAATTATCAAAAATCAATTGAGTACTACAATCGGTCATTGCTATTAAAACGGGAGGTTAAAGATTATTATGATCTCGATCGTCTGTTGATAAACATAGGCCATTGTTATAATTCACTGGGTAGTTACAAAAAGGCGCGAGATTACTTAAATGAGGCACTTTCTATTTGTGAGGAAGAATGTTCAAATCAGATTAAGTTGGAGAGTCAAATTGGGTTGGGGGTTTCCTATTTTCAGATGGGGGATTACCCCGAAGCTTTGATTCATTTTGAGGAGTCTTTTGAAGTGGCAAAGATGATTGGAAATTCCAGATATCAAGCGGAGAATTTAATTTATTTAGCTCAAATCAAAATCTTAAATAAAGAGTACGAATCGGCCAAAGCATTGTTGGTGAAAGCCGAAAAACTCTCCTCTGCAAAGGGGTACAATGTTTTGGTGACTGACACCTATAAGTATTTTTCAAAATTATACAATCAAACAAACGATTATAAAAATGCTGCTTATTATCAGTCCAAATACATAACACTCAATGATAGTATTTATAATGCAGATTTAATTAAAAATCTGGCTACCGTCCAAAGTGAATTCGAAGAACGAGAAAATATGAAAACGATTGCCGAGAAAGATGAATTTCTTAGGTTGAAAGAAGAGATTATAAGCCGACAGCGGCAGCAATACATATTTGTCTTTGCGATAGCACTTTTGATTTTAGGTTTAGCAACTGCTTTAATGTGGGCTGGAATGCTTCAACGAAAGGCCAATCGGTTGTTAGCGGATTCAAAGGCCAACCTGGCAAAGAAAGTGGATGAACGTACTGCGGAGTTGTTGCATGCAAATAATGAGCTTGATCACTTCATCTATAAAACTTCGCATGATATTCGAGGACCCCTGGCCACCTTTAAAGGTCTTTGTATGGTCGCTCTTACGGATATTAAAGATCCTACAGGACTAGATTTAGTGAAAAAGCTGGATGTAACGGCCGATAAGTTAAATACCATTTTAACCCGACTTTTAATTGTGAATCAGATAAATACGGCAGAGCTGAAGCCTGGAATAGTTGACCTACATGCTTGCATTGAGGAAATTTTGGCATTGGAGAAAAAGAAGGAGTTGCCACCACGAATGGTCATCAACTATGAAATAGAAAAGGATGTGAATTTGAACTCTGACAATAATCTGGTACGCATTATTCTTGAAAATCTGATTGCCAATAGCATTAAATTTTGTGATAGGTCCATTCGCGTTGATCCTTTTATTAATATAAAGATCAGCAAAGAAAATAATGCTGTAGTATTTAATGTCACCGATAATGGTATTGGAATTGCGGATGATAGCAGAGATAACATTTTTCAAATGTTTGTTCGCGCCTCTGAACGATCCGAACCCGGAGGAATTGGGTTGTATCTCTCAAGATTATCGACTGAAAAGTTGGGTGGGACAATCGAATTGATACCTACATCAGAAAAGCTTACTTGTTTTTGTGTTAAGATTCCGTGCGATCTTGAACCTCTGTTGATATCACGGCAGAAAGAGAAGGTATAAAAGAAGTAACTCAGAAATAAGCTTAAAAATACATTCCACTATACTTAACTTCCAAAGTCAATCACCATCTTTACAACTCAGTTTCTATGGTGAATGAGATTTCTTAGATTTTATGAGCAAACAATCTGATTTTAAACGATATACCATTACCTCAGCTTTGCCTTATGCGAACGGACCAAAGCATATAGGCCATCTTGCGGGTGCTTATATACCGGCTGATGTTTATGTACGTTATCTCAGGTTATCAGGTAAGGATGTTGTCTATGTTTGCGGAAGTGATGAACATGGAACAGCTATCCCCAATCAAGCATTAAAAGAGGGTACAACTTCTCGCGCCATCATAAATAAATACCACACTCTAATAAAAGACTGCCTTTATCAGTTTGGAATTTCGTTTGATGTTTATCACCGCACAAGCGAACCCATACATCACCAAACTTCGCAGGAATTCTTTTTGAATCTTTATAATAAAGGATTATTGACAGAAGAGACCTCAGAACAATATTTTGATGAAGAAGCAAAAGCATTTTTAGCAGACCGTTATATTGTTGGCACTTGCCCAAGATGCGGCCACACAAATGCGTATGGAGATCAATGCGAAAAGTGCGGATCAACGTTAAGCCCCCGTGAACTTATCAATCCGAGATCAACTTTATCAGGTAAAGTACCCATTCTGAAAGCTACAAAACATTGGTATCTACCCCTTCAGGATCATGAAGAATGGTTACGAAAATGGATATTGGACTCTCACAAAAATGATTGGAAGACCAATGTATATGGCCAGTGTAAATCATGGATTGATGCCGGCCTGCAGCCAAGGGCTATGACACGCGATTTGGATTGGGGGATTAGCGTACCGTTGCCCGATGCTGAAGGTAAAGTGCTGTATGTCTGGTTTGATGCTCCAATTGGGTATATCTCCGCAACCCGGGCTTTATTTCAGGAGCTGTGTGAAAACAAAAGAGAGTTTGCTTCGCCACAACGTGATTTTGGAAAAGTAAATGCAGACGATTGGAAAAAATACTGGGAAGATAAGGAGACAAAACTTGTTCATTTTGTAGGAAAGGACAACATTGTTTTCCATTGTATCATTTTCCCTGTGATGTTACACACTTCAGGTCAGTTCATTATACCCGATAATGTTCCTGCCAACGAGTTTATGAATCTGGAAGGAGATAAAATGTCTACAAGCAGAGGATGGTCGATTGAAATGCATGAGTATTTGGCAGATTTTCCAGATAAACCTGATGTTCTTCGTTATGCCATGCTGACTAACCTTCCGGAAGCGAAGGACAGCGAATTCACATGGAAGGATTTTCAAGCGAAGAATAATAATGAGTTGGTAGCTATTTTGGGAAACTTTGTAAATCGCGCGCTTGTACTCGCTCAAAAATACTTTGAAAATAGAATACCGGTACGTGGTGTTCTTCATGAAACAGATACAAAAGCCATTACAGCTTTGAAAGCGTTTCCTGGCTTGATTGGAAGTTCCATAGAAAGCTATCGCTTTCGCGAGGCAACGGCACATATGATGGACTTGGCCAGACTGGGCAATAAATACCTGGCCGAAACGGAACCATGGAAATTGGCAAAGACTGATTTGTCACGAGTGAGTACAATATTAAATATCGCATTGCAGATTGCTGCCAACCTGGCTATTGTTACTGAACCATTCCTTCCTTTTACTTCAAGGAAGTTAAAAGACATGCTTGCACTAGGAATTTTTAACTGGTCTCAGGCAGGTTCGGAAAACTTATTAGTGGAAGGCGAGCCTTTGGGAGAAGCCACTTTATTGTTTGAGAAAATTGAAGACGAAGTAATAGGAATACAGATAAAGAAGCTCATGGATACTAAAAAAGAAGTAGAATTAGCCAGCCAGCCTGTGCTACCGTCTAAGGCCGAGATATCATTTGATGATTTTTCAAAAATGGATATTCGCATTGGCAAAATTATCGAAGCCGAGAAAGTTGAGAAATCAAAGAAGTTGCTTAAACTAAAGGTGGATACTGGCATGGATGTCCGTACTGTGATGAGCGGAATAGCCGAACACTTCACACCAGAGGAAGTTACAGGGAAGTTGGTTACACTGTTGGTTAACCTGGCTCCCCGTAAAATTATGGGTGTGGATTCTCAGGGTATGATTTTAATGGCAGAAGATAAAGATGGTAAACTAAAGTTATTGCAACCTTCTGAGGTCGTTAACCCAGGAGCAACAGTAAGTTGAGGGACCGTAAGGCTTTCTAAGATTTGACCAATGAGCCTAAGTTCCTAAAACGCTGAAGTCAGGTATTAAAAAAATTCATAGTGCGTTCTATTCCAAGTGTGCAGAATGAGAAAATCATTTCTGTTGATTTGTCCATCAAAGTTGGTAATTCTTTAATTTCTTGTTGATCAAAGTTGCTTAGCACAAAATCAATTTGCCGGCTTTTGGAAAAATTGTTGCCAATGCCAAAACGCAATCGGGAAAAATCTTGCCCACCGAGTAAGAGCTCAATATTTTTAAGGCCATTGTGACCTGCCGCGCTTCCTTTTTGACGCAATCTTAGACTACCGAAGGGTAAAGCAAGGTCATCTACCAGGACTAATAAATTTTCTTTGGGAATTTTCAAGTCCTGAAGCCAATAGGAGATTGCTTTGCCACTGAGGTTCATGTAAGTAGTGGGCTTAATCAAATGAAGGTGTCTTCCTTTGTGTTTCAGTTCAGCTTTATCAGCAAGCCGCTCTGTTTTGAATTCAATTTTGTGAAGGTCTGCCAGGCGATCAAGGATCAGAAATCCAATGTTATGACGGGTGAGTTCGTATTCAGGACCAATGTTTCCAAGTCCGGCAATGAGGTATTTCATAAAAACCTAAATAAACAAAAAATCCCGTCCTGATGGAGATCAGAAGCGGGACTTTTGTTGTGAGTGAAAATTGAAGTCTATTTTTTCTTTTCTTCCTTCTTAGGAGCTTCTGCTTTCTTAGTATCTGCACCAGCCACTGGGGCAACGGCACCAGCCACGGGCGCAACAACACCTTCTGCAGGAATAGCGGCTGCAGCTGCGGCATCTTCGGCAGCCATTTTAGCTGACCGGGGCACCTCTACCACTGCAATAGAAGCTTGCTTAGGGTCTAGAAATTCAAGATTAGTAAGTTTCATATCGCCTACTTTTACAGCATGATGGAAGTCAAGAGTTGAACAATCTACATCAATATGGTCAGGCATATCCTTTGGAAAGCCATACACTTTCAAAGAGGCGCGCTTACGCACCAAAGCACCGCCTTTAGAAACGCCAGGAGCCTGGCCTACTAAACGGGCAGGAATATCCATTTTAATTTTGCGGTCTTCGCTGATTTTCAGGAAGTCTACATGTAAAATAATTTCACTCACCGGGTGAAATTGAACTTCCTGAAGAATAGCCTTACATTCTTCACCTTCAATGTTTAAGTGTACAAAGTGAGCTTCGTTGGTATACACCAAGTCGCGGAATAAAATCACCGGAGAATAAAAATGCACCTGGCCTTCACCTCCATACAACACGCAGGGAATGTTACCCTCTTCGCGGATTTGCTGTGCATCAGACTTTCCGAGATTTGCTCGTTTATACCCTATAATCTCAATGGTCTTCATAATTGTTTATTGGTTTAAGTTTATAATAATTAAAGTTTGATAAATAATGAGCTTATTGACTCGTGATCATGTATTTTTCTTATGGCTTTCGCGAAAAGATTGGAGACCGTTAGCACTTTTATTTTTTCTGATTGTCTTTTCAAGGGAATGGTATCCGACACTACAATTTCTTCCAATACTGATTTCTCAATATTCTCATAGGCATTTCCCGAAAGGACAGCGTGCGTGCAAATGGCCCGAACTGAATTAGCTCCTTTTTCTTTTAGTAATAAGGCAGCCTTGCAAATCGTTCCACCTGTATCAACAAGGTCGTCAATCAGGATAACATCCTTTCCTTCCACTTCGCCTATGAGGCGCATGGATTCTATTTTATTGGCTTCTTTACGGTATTTATCACAAACAGCCAGATCCGCGTCAAAGAACTTTGCAAAACTTCTGGCCCGTTTAATCCCACCTACATCTGGCGAGGCAAACATGATGTTTTTCAATCCTAATGATTTGAGATAAGGAACGAAAATGTAGTTGCCGTCTAAATGATCCACCGGTATATCAAAGAAACCTTGAATCTGGTCGGCATGTAAATCACATGTCATAATTCGATCTGCTCCGGCAGCAGATAAAAGATTGGCAATGAGTTTGGCAGCAATAGCAACCCGTGGTTTATCCTTTCTGTCCTGTCGGGCGTATCCAAAGTAAGGGATTATCACATTTACATTTTGAGCACTTGCCCTGCGTACGGCATCGATCATCAATAAAAGTTCCATGAAGTTTTCGGCAGGGGCAAAAGTTGACTGCACCAAAAAGACATCATGGCCCCTGACGGACTCCCCTACAAAAGGAGACATTTCTCCATCACTAAATTGCTGATAATTAACTGTACCCAATGGCTCTCCATAGTCATTAGCAATCCTTTCAGCCAGGTAGGTGGTTGCGCGTCCGGAAAATATTTTTACAGCCATTTTGTTCAATTGTTTGTTAAAAACGGTTGCCTTTTGCCAAAAGACTACTCAAAAAAGCCAAAAAATCCCACCCCGTCTTTTACAGGGGGGATTTTTCAAAACCGGTTGTCCTACTAGGATTCGAACCTAGAAAGGCAGAATCAAAATCTGCAGTGTTACCATTACACCATAGGACAATGTGCATCCTGAATTTTGGTGTGCAAAGGTAGAATTAATTTTTAAAAACCTAACCCCGGTTTTCAAATGAATTTTCGCAGAAAATCGATTGATTTTGACTCGTTGTGACTACTCGAGTTCTTTATTCTGAAATTCAATAGTGCCATCAACGAAACCCTCCGCCCAGAACCTGTATTTGTCTAAGATGGAAATGACAGCATTCCTTAAATGACGTTGATTATTAAAATCTATGCTTCCATAAAGCGTAGTTGCATAGCCTTGCCATACGGATCTGTTTTGACGTCTGTCAAAGAATTGAATGAGCAGGGTCCCGGTTTTCAAATCATACTTTTGACGGGAATAATCCAAATTCTCATCTTTTCCCCCTTTCATCCATTCTTCGATGTCAGGCTGATTGTAACCATTGAACTTTAAGCTATCGTCAAACATTTTAAACCCGATAATCAAATGCGGCCTGCTTTCATTTTGTTTGTAGCCTAAAAACTTCATGCGTGACAAGATGGATTTTTCAACAACATCATTTGTCATGGATGAGTCTGGGATACCAATCGGCTTCATGATGTCAAACGTTCGGTATTTTTTAAAATTCCCCCGATAACTATAGTCGTATTCGACAGGTAATTCTTTGTACCCCAAACAGGATGAGAGAAGTAGTATGAGAGCGGGAAAGTACAGTTTGCTCATAGGTTCATGCATTACTTATGAACTTGAAATTAAAACAATAACACATCAAATGCAATTTTGTTTGAAACTCTCAAGTTAAAACAATTATAGTTTATAAGTCTTGATTGTAGCTTTCTCCACCCACTCTTTGGCATTTGTGAAGGCTTCAATCCAGGGAGATACCTCATCACTCTTCCGATGGCGCGGGTAATAAGGCCAGTTCCAAACGAACAGCGATCGCTCAAGGTGCGGCATAATTGCTAAATGTCTTCCATCAGTGGAACATAAAGCAGCAACGGAGAAGTCTGAATCATTCGGATTCCCCGGATATTGGGCATAGGAGTAGTTTGCTACTATATTATATTTTAAGGTTCCGGAAGGAAGTTTAAACTTTCCCTCACCGTGAGCGAGCCACACTCCTAACCGTGCCCCCTCATAGGTGCTTAACATCACCGAGTTGTTTTTTGGGATTGTAAGGTTAATGAAAGTGGATTCAAATTTTCCTGAGCCATTATGATGCATTTTTGGGTGATCAGCCCAATCGCGATATACTAAACCAAGTTCCATCATCAGTTGACAACCATTACAAACCCCAAGACTTAGTGTATCAGGTCTTGCATAAAATTTATCCAGTGCATCTTTGGCTTTGGGGTTATATAAAAAAGCCCCGGCCCATCCTTTTGCTGAGCCTAGCACATCCGAGTTGGAGAACCCTCCAACAAAAACAATCATGTTGACGTTGGAGAGATCTTCACGACCTGAAACTAAATCGGTCATATGCACATCCTTTACATCAAAGCCTGCTAAATAAAGAGAGTAAGCCATCTCGCGATCCCCATTTACACCTTTCTCACGTATAATAGCGGCTACAAATCCTGATGGGGTTCTTCGTTTCGAATCAATTCCATAGGTCGAGAATTTTCCATCAAACCGAGGCTGGAATTTATATTCTAATACCTGCTTGGGATAATTTTCTCTTCTTTTCTCAGCGTGACCCTTTGGCCGTTGCATGATGTCAAGCAAATAAGAAGTGTTGAACCAAATGTCTCTTAAATGATCAATGTTCAAATTCCAATCAACCTGCCCGGAAGTCGGATGTTCGATGTTATGAGTTATCTCCAGAATTCTTTTTGATGTGACAGAGCCAATTACTTTATAGTCAATGTTGTTCCGTTCGAGGAGGTGGAGAGACTGATCATTGTCCGTTTGAATAATAACTCCCGGATTTTCACTTAGCAGAATTTTTATTAGATCGTTTCCGAACTCAGAGACATTAATTTTTAACCCAATATGAGGAATGGAGAAGCACATTTCAAGCAAGGTGGTGATCATACCGCCAGAAGAAATATCATGACCTGCGAGGATTAGATTTTGTTTGATCAGTTGTTGGACAGCTTCAAATGCGTTTGCAAAATAAGCTTCATCTTTTATGGTGGGGGTTTCTAGTCCAATCTCACCAAGGATTTGGGCAAAGCTGCTTCCTCCTAATTTAAAATCATCTTTTGAAAAATCGATATAAATGATTTTCGATCCTTCGATGGGTTCAAGCGTTGGGGAAATGGATTTTCGGATGTCTTCAACTTCGGCCACGGCTGAAATAATAACTGTACCGGGTGAGTAAACCACATCTCCATCTGGATATTTCTGCGTCATAGAGAGTGAATCTTTCCCGGTCGGAATATTGATCCCTAATCTACACGCGAAATCACTTACGGCCTCGACAGCCTTATACAACCTCGCGTTCTCGCCCTCATTTTTTGCAGGCCACATCCAATTCGCACTCAACGAAACACCTTTCAATCCGTATGTGAGAGAGGCCCATATTAGATTGGTGAGCGCCTCGGCTATAGCCAACTTACTTCCGGCAGCAGGATCAATTAAGGCCGCCCCGGGCGCATGACCAATTGCGGTGGCAATTCCTTTGCTGCTAAGAAAATCCAAAGCCATTACAGAAACATTATTTAAGGGAAGTTGAATGGGGCCGCACGTTTGTTGTGTTGCAACTTTGCCGGTAACTGACCTATCCACTTTATTAGTCAGCCAGTCTTTGCACGCAACGGCTTCAAGTTGCAAAACCTGTTCAAGGTATACGTTTATTTTTTCCTGGTTATAGGATAATGAATTGCCAGATGTAATTACCGTTTTGTCTTTTAGAATGGTTTTAGGAGATGAGCCAAATAATTGACTAAGCTCCAATTCGACTGGATTCATACCCCGGCCAGTGAAGGTAAACTTGTTATCCCCAGTTGCTTCACCCACCAGGTAGATGGGTGCGCGTTCGCGCTGCGCAAGACGTATTAATTCATCGACATCTTTTTTGTGAATGGCCAATCCCATTCGTTCCTGAGATTCATTGGATATGATTTCTTTTGCGGATAAGGTTGGATCGCCAATTGGTAGCTTCCCTATATCAATTTTGCCACCCGTTTCTTCAAGTAATTCAGATAAGCAATTCAAATGTCCACCAGCTCCATGATCGTGGATAGATACAATTGAGTTTTCTGAAGACTCAACCATTCCACGAATAGCATTCATCACTCGCTTTTGCATTTCCGGGTTTGAACGTTGGATGGCATTCAATTCAATAGCGTTCCCAAACTCACCTGTTATAACGGATGAAACAGCGGCACCCCCCATCCCAATTCTATAATTATCACCGCCTAATATTACAATTTGATCACCTGTCTGAAGCTTTTCTTTTTTGCTATCCTTCTCTTTTCCAAAGCCTATGCCCCCAGCCTGCATGATAACCTTGTCAAAGCCATATTTTTTTTCGTTGCCGATGTATTCAAAGGTAAGCACGCTTCCGCAGATCAAAGGCTGCCCAAACTTATTCCCAAAATCACTCGCCCCATCTGATGCCTTAATAAGAATTTCGCATGGAGAATGATACAACCATTTCCGCGCTTCAAATTTTTTCTCCCACGGTCTTCCTTCTGCCAGCCGAGGATAAGAAGTCATGTACACCGCAGTACCCGCCAGGGGCAAAGATCCCTTACCACCTGCAAGCCTGTCGCGTATTTCACCGCCTGAGCCTGTCGCTGCTCCATTAAATGGTTCAACGGTTGTAGGAAAATTGTGAGTCTCTGCTTTTAAGGAAATGACAGAATCAAAGTCTTCAATCTTAAAGAAGTCAGGAACGTCTTGTCGCACAGGTGCAAATTGCTCCACCCGTGGTCCTTTTATAAAAGCAACATTGTCTTTATATGCGGAGACCAAAAGGTTTGGATTCTCTTTTGATGTCTTTTTGATCAACTGAAAAAGCGTTGATTCTTTTTCTTCGCCATCAATAATAAAAGTGCCATTGAATATTTTATGACGGCAGTGTTCAGAGTTTACCTGAGAGAACCCAAACACCTCACTATCGGTAAGTTTGCGTCCGAGTTTCCAGCTTACATCTTTCAGATAGTCAACTTCTTCAGGACTTAGCGCGAGGCCTTCTTTGTCACTGTAATTTTTAATATCTTCAATTTCAAGAATGGGCTCAGGTGCATGATGAATAGTAAAAGCATCCTGGTCGAGCCCATGATACAAAACCTGGAGCATGGGGTCATGCTTTGCCCTTGCATCGCTGACTTCATGAAACTCTTCCAGACGAGTGATACCTTTAATTCCCATCGTCTGCGTAATCTCAACTGCATTTGTGCTCCATGGTGTAATCATTTCCTTTCGGGGGCCAATGAAAAAACCAGAAAGAGACGTTTCAATCAGAGGTTGGGCCCCGCCAAAAAGCCAGATTAATTTTTTAATGTCCTCCGTGGAAAAAGATTGAGCAACTCCAATCCCATAAATTAGGCTGGATTCAGTACGAAAGAATAGAATCATTGTGGTGGTAACGCGTTGTAATGGAGTAGTAAAAGTAGATACTATCGGTGTATTTTTCGGGATTTAATCTGAGAATTTCCCCAAAACTTTAATGGACTCCTGGATAACTCCATTGTGCCCTGTTTCTAAAATCTCCAGTTTATAACCAATAAGTTTATTCAGTAGTGTATCCATGTTCTTCGCAGTGATGATTTTGTCATACTTGCCAATGATCATAGTCACTTTTATTTTATTTGAATTGATAATTTTTGCAATCGTTTTCATCTCGAATTTAAGGTGCCGGAATACCACCCAGCTATGATATACACGTTCCCTTTTTTCTTGCGTATCCATTTGAGATTCAATAAAACGAAGAATGCCCTTATCAATCAATCCTATCCTCACAACTAAGTTTTCAACCATCTTAAATCTTAATGGATGATTGATCATACTTTTAAAGAGATGCCGAAAAGCTGTTGGATAAGTGGCGAGACGATACCAGAAATTGGTTTTAATTCCATCAGGGGCGAGTAGAAAAAGGTGGTCTGTATTTTCCGGAAAGGCTTCAACACTTGCCAGGGCAAATTTTCCACCCATACTAAAGCCAAGAAGACTAAATCTATTTATTTCATGTTGTTCAAGAAATGCTCTAAGAAGTGCTTTCCAAAAGGATTTTTCCAGCGGTTGTTCTCCATAATTCCAATGGCTGTTACCATGAAAGAAGATGTCAAAGGAATAAATGGTGAAATAGGATTGTAGATGTTCTTCCAATTTTTTGAAAGCCTGGTGGTCTTGGCCGAAGCCATGGAACAGCAATAAGTTCTTTTTGCCATTTCCACGTTTTGTAAAATAAAGCCTGGCTTGTTTAAAATCGAAGAATTGACCTGCCATAACTGTATTCAACCGAAGGGAATACACAAAGAAATGAAAATGTAAAGAGCTACTGGTATTCAATCCTGATAATATTCCTACTTTGAGTTAAAATAAAATAGCAGCCCTCTCGACTATTACTCCAAAACAGGATAGGAGATGGAATTGGCCATGCAAGAATTAAAGCAGACAACATTTCTGAAGGAAAAGGACAAACTCCTGGGATTCATACGCAATCGGGTCTCCAACATGGAAGAGGCCGAAGACATTCTTCAGGATGTGTTTTATCAGTTTGTCGCTGGCTTTGAGACGATTGAGTCATTGGATCGGGTTACGTCATGGTTATATAGTGTAGCACGGAATAAGATCATTGATCGATATAGAAGGGATGCTTCGCGACCAAGACGCACGGATTTTGAATTGCTGGCCGGTAATGATGATGATGCGCCACTTACGTTACAAGAGATCTTACCTGACCTCGACAACTCACCAGAGTCCACCCTGCTTCGTGAAGCTATTTGGGACGAGATCACGGATGCACTAGCCGAGCTTCCTGCAGATCAACGTGAGATTTTTATATTGAATGAAATCGAGGAGAAGGGGTTTCGCGAGATAGCAGAAGAAACCGGAGTTTCAATCAATACCCTGCTATCGCGGAAGCGGTATGCGATTCTTGCCTTGCGGAAAAAATTGCAAAGTTTTTACGATGATACCCTTGGAACTTAGGCATTGAAACTTAGGAAAGCCAAGGCATTTGAAAAAGATGAAATAAGTTTATTGAAATAATTAGAAACATTAAAAATTATTGAGTTATGAAAAAGGGAATTTGGGTGGGAAAGATTTTGATGATGGTGGTGATAGGTGTCGCCATCGCGTTTGGGTTTGCTATCGGTACCATGTATCTGTGGAACTGGCTTGTGCCAGCATTATTTGCCGGTCCGATGATAAACTTTTGGCAAACTGTAGGCCTGCTTGTGTTGAGCAAAATACTCTTTAGCGGTTTTGGAAAAGGAGGTCATTGGGGTAGTTATCGCGGTGGGCCATGGAGACCCTACTGGAAAGAAAAATGGAATACCATGACTCCGGAAGACCGAGAACGCTTCAAACAAAAAATGAAGGAAAAGTGGTGTTACCGGGAAGAAAGCCCTTCGGTAAAGGATTCTGGCACTTCAAACGTTTGAGGATGTATTTCATAAAAAGTTGACAAAGTATTTTCCGGAAACTGTAAACAAATAGTAAAAACGGGCGTTGAAGGAAACTGTGGAAACTTTTGAAATGTACTTAGTTTCCACAGTTTTGCGACCCCGATGGAAGACCCAAGCATAAAAGAAAAGATTTTGAAAGGCTCTGAGGAGCTTTTTATGAAGTATGGAGTGCGCAGCATTTCCATGGATGATGTAGCCCGTCACCTCTCGGTTTCAAAGAAAACACTTTACCAGCATTTTACGGACAAAGATGAGATTGTCCAGAAGGTTTCCCAGGCGCATTGTGACAGGAATCAAATTGAATCGGAATTGATAACAGCCAACTCAGAAAACGCAATTGATGAATTGGCTAGATTGTCCATCATGTTGAAGAAGCAAATGGAGGAACTTAATCCTTCTTTACTTTTTGATTTGCAGAAGTACCATCCGGCAGCCTGGGCGGTATGGTTAGAGTTCAAAAGCAAATGCGTACGCGAATCCGTGGTTCGTAATCTTCGGCAAGGAATTGCTGAAGGTCATTTTCGTGATGAACTAAACTCAGAAATTTTGGCTACGGCCAGAATCATCCTGATGGAAGTTGCTTTTGATGAGCAATTTTTCCCACGGGACAAATTCGAAATAGTAGAAGTTCAATCTCAATTATTCGATCATTTCGTATTTGGAATTTGTACCGAGAAGGGAAGAAAACTCTACACCAAATACCGAGCAGAAATAGCCAACCACGAAACAATCCCCAAATAATCATGAAACATTATTTACCAATTTTAATTGTGATGTTCTTCTCAACTGGGGGGTATGCCCAGGAGACTGCCAATTCATTTACCCTGGAACAGTGCATTGAGTATGCACTAAAGAGCTCGATTTCCGTTCAAAATTCTGTTTTGGATGAGCAGATTGCCTCGGCCAGAGTAAAAGAGACGATTGGTATTGGTCTTCCTCAAATTTCAGGCGATGCCTCTGTGATTTACAATCCAAAACTTCAAAGATTTTTTACTTCCTATACTGGTCCTGAAGGGTTCCTGGGAGATCTGTCGGCAGTTCCTGGGATCAAGCCTGGAGATGTGATTGCAGCAAGGAATTTTTTCCAATTGCAGTCAAGCGGAGGTGGCAGCATAGCCATTAATCAGTTGATTTTTAATGGATCTTATTTGGTTGGCTTGCAGGCTACAAGTGTGTATAAAGACCTGGCTGTAAAGCAGGGCAACCAGACAAAAGAACAGATCATTCAGCAAGTGATGAAAGCCTATTACGGTGTACTGATCAACAAAGAAAGAATAGCTCTTTTTGCAAACAATATTGCCAGGGTTGATTCATTGTTGAAAAACACGAAAGCCTTACATCAAAATGGTTTTGCGGAGGGTATTGATGTTGACAGAATTCAAGTAACCCTTAATAATCTTTTGGCAGAACGACACAAATTTCTCAATCTCAACGAGCTGGGATTAGAAATATTAAAATTTCAGATGAACTACCCTATGGAGCAACCACTGGAAGTTATCGGCAATATCAATGAAGTTGAGGTGGATACAAATCTGGATCATTACAAAGTAAACTGGGACTACAAAATCCGTCCTGATTATCAGGTGCTTGAAACGAATTGGCGATTGCAAAAGTTGAATGTCAAAAATCAAGTTGCAGCGTTCATGCCGTCACTCAATGCGTTTGCAACGTTGGGCTACTCAACTCAATCTACCAAGGTTGATGGCCTTTTTAAGACTAACACAAAAATCGAAGATTATGGTGATCTTGGTCCTGATAAATGGTATAACTATTCGCAACTGGGCGTAAGTCTCAACATTCCGATTTTCTCAGGCTTTCAACGTCACTATAGGCTCCAACAGGAAAAGTTAAACCTTCTAAAAGTTGAAAATGGATTTAAGAGTTTAAAAAATGGAATTGACCTGGAGATAAAACAATCATCCCTGATTTTTGAAAATGCCATAACAACCCTGCAAACACAACGCGAAAACATGGACCTTGCCAGCAATGTGGCCCGCATTACCAAGATCAAATACGAGCAAGGCGTTGGATCTAACATTGAAGTAATTGATGCCGAAAACAGTTTGCGCCAGGCCCAAACAAATTTTTATGGAGCCATGTTCGATGCTATGGTAGCCAAAGTTGATCTCGACAAAGCATATGGAAAATTATTACCTTCTACAATCAATGAAAAATAATCTGACACCCCAATGAATAAAAATATGAAAACCAAATTTTACATGTCCCTTATGGCGACATTCATTGCCACGGTCTTTCTGGCAGCGTGCAGCAACACCTCTGTTGACAAAAAAACCCAACTGGAAAAGTTAAAGGCTGAGCAAGCAGTGCTGTCCAAGCAGATTGCTACCCTGGAAGCTGAGATAGCAAAAGAGGATACAACTGCTTCTGTCGTTAAGGGCAAAGAAGTTGTTGTAACCGAACTCGCCCCGCGCAAGTTTGACCACTATGCGCAAACCCAGGGAGCCATAGAATCGGAAGAGAATGTTATGGTGAGCGCAAAAACAATGGGAATGATCACCAATGTGCTGGTGCGTGAGGGTGAAACCGTCATCAAAGGGCAAACACTGGCTCAAATTGATAATACCTTAATTGTGAGAGGGATTGACGAGTTGAAATCACAACTTGAATTGACCAACACGGTTTATGAACGTCAGAAAAACCTCTGGGACCAGAAAATCGGAACGGAAGTACAGTACCTGCAAGCCAAGGCTACCAAGGAGGGGCTTGAGAAAAGGCTGGCATCCATGCACGAGCAAAATGAGATGACTAAGATCAAGTCTCCTATCACTGGAATAGTGGATGCAATAGACGTAAAGGTTGGTCAAAATATTGCTCCCGGTATGCCGGCCGCTCGTGTGGTCAATAATTCTGAATTGAAAATTGTAGCTAGTGTTTCTGAAGCTTACATCAGGCGCTTGAAGAAAGGTGACAAAATAGTTGTAGAGTTTCCTGATTTGAAAGAAACGGTGCAAGCCCAATTGTCTTTTGTCGCCAATAACATTGACCAACTCTCAAGGACTTTTGTAGTGGAGGCTACTTTGCCATCTAGTCCCGATTTCCGCCCGAACATGACTGCCGTAGTGAAAGTGATTTATGAATCTTTTCCTGATGCATTGGTAGTACCTGTGAACGTGATTCAGGATGTAAATGGTGAGAAACTAGTGTATGTAGCAGAGACCACCGGCAGCCAGACAGTAGCGCGCAAGCGCACGGTACAAGTACTAGGTGTATTCGATAACATGGCCCAGGTTAGCGGTGTTAATGCCGGTGATAAGGTCATCACGCTTGGCTACCAGGGCCTTAGCGATGGCGAGGTTGTTAAAATGTGATAACGAAAATCCAGGCCCAAAAATTCAATATTAAAATCGACCGTCATCAAAGTAAACTTGGATTCTAAAAATTCGGAAATATGAAAGACACAGAAAAAGAATTCAGGCCTACCAGTTGGGCCATTGAAAATAAAGTGAGCATTTATGTGGCAACCGTAATTATTTGTATTGCGGGGATCATGACCTATGTCAGCAGGCCAAAGGAGAATTTTCCCGAGGTGGTATTTCCCCAGATCTATGTGGCAACAGTATATCCTGGGGCATCTCCAAAAGATGTAGAAAATTTGGTGACTAAGGAAATTGAGAAGCAGGTAAAATCAATTGCAGGTGTTAAGAGAATCATAAGCAATTCGGTTCAAGATTTTTCTAACGTCATTATTGAATTTGAGACCGACATAGAAGTCGACAAAGCCAAACAAGATGTGAAAAGTGCGGTTGATAAGGCAAAACCCAGTCTTCCCACCACGTTGTTAGATGATCCGGAAGTGATTGACATTGATATATCGGAGTTCCCCATCATGAACGTAAATATATCGGGTGATTTTGATCTACAATCTCTTAAGAAGTATGCAGAGCAGATGCAAGACCAGATCGAAACAGTGAAAGAGTTGCGAAGGGTAGATATTGTTGGAGCGCTGGACCGCGAAATTCAGATTAATGTTGATCTCTTTAAAGCCGCTTCAGCGGGTATTGCATTTTTTGATATTTACTCGGCCATAAATAGCGAGAACAAAATTATTTCAGGAGGGCAGCTTTCAGTTGATGGTATGAAACGGTCTCTTAGTGTTAATGGGGAATTTTTAAGTGCTGGGGAGATTGGTAACATAATTATTGTTTCCGCCAATGGAGGTAAAATGAATTTGCACGACATCGCTGAAGTGGTAGATTCACACAAGGAGCAAGAAAGTTTCGCTCGCCTTGACGGTAAAAATGTGATCACCTTAAATGTGATAAAAAGGAGTGGTGAGAACCTGATTCTTGCTTCCGATCAGATTGAATCCATTGTTAAGAATTTTGAGGATAACATTTTGCCGAAAGGAATGGAAGTTACCATTACGGCCGACCAAAGTGATAACACACGTGTTACCCTTCATGACCTGATCAACACGATTATCATCGGGTTTATCCTGGTAACCGTTATCCTGATGTTCTTCATGGGAGCTACCAACGCAATTTTTGTTGCACTTTCGGTGCCCCTATCAAGCTTCATTGCATTCTTAGCGTTCCCTTCCCTCGATTTCACATTTAACCTGATGACACTGTTCAGCTTTTTGCTGGCACTGGGAATTGTGGTGGATGATGCTATTGTGGTGATTGAAAACACACACCGTGTGTTTGATAATGGTAAAGTGCCGATCAAAAAAGCTGCCAAGATTGCTGCAGGAGAAGTGTTCCTTCCGGTGCTCACTGGTACATTAGTAGTGCTTGCACCTTTTGTACCACTCATGTTCTGGCCCGGAGTAATTGGCAAGTTTATGTACTTTCTTCCGGTGACCTTGATCGTAGCATTGCTGGCCTCATTGTTAGTGGCGTATATCATCAACCCCGTGTTTGCTGCCGATTTTATGAAGGCTCATCGGCATGATGTAGAACATAAAAGTAAGTTTAGCCGTGGTTTTAAGATTGCCTCTGTAGTATTTGGTTCATTGGCGCTGATGTCATACATCGCAGGTGCCTTTGGTTTTGGCAATTTTGCCGTCACGCTTTTTGGAGTATATGCCCTTCATCATTTTGTTTTGAAAGGTATAATTGAAACTTTCCAGAAGAAAACATGGCCGCGTGTGCAGGAGAGCTACAAGAGCTTATTAAGTTGGTGCCTGCAAGGATGGAGACCTGCATTAGTAATTGGCGGTGTCGTATTTTTGTTTTTCTTTTCTATCGTCTTTACGGCAATTCGTAAACCACCGGTGACATTTTTCCCACAAGGGGACCCAAACTTTATCTTCACCTATATCAGCTTGCCTATTGGCACTGACCAAAACGTGACGGATTCAATTACTAAAGTGGTTGAGAAGCGTGTAACAAATGTTGTAGGAGAGAATAATAAGATCGTTGAATCCATCATTAGTAATGTGGCACTTGGTGCCTCAGAAGATCCATTTGGCGGTGGCAATGCGCAACCGCATTTGGGTAAGGTTACGGTTGCCTTTGTGCAATTTTCCGAAAGAGATGGGCAGAATACGAGGGAATACATGGATAAGATACGCGATGCAGTGAAAGGTATTAAGGGCGCAGAAATATCTGTGAACCAGGAACAAGGCGGACCTCCAACCGGCAAGCCCATTAATATAGAAGTAGGAGGCGATGATTTTGAAATATTAGCAACAACGGCTACTCGCGTAAAAAAATACCTTGACTCCCTGCAAATTCCGGGTGTGGAAGAATTGAAATCAGATTTCCAAAGTGATAAGCCAGAGATCGTTATTAATATTGATCGCGAAAAGGCCAACCGTGAGGGGATTTCGACTGAGACCATTGGGAATAATTTGCGCACAGCAATTTATGGCTGGGAAGTTTCCAAATTTCGCGATGAGAATGATGATTACCCCATTCAGCTTCGTATAAAACAAGAACACCGTAACGATATCAATACCTTGATAAACCTTCCCATTATTTATCGCGATATGAACATGGGTGGAGCGGTACGTCAGGTCCCTTTATCGGCAGTAGCAAAGATTGAATACTCTAATAGTTATGCCGGCATACGCAGAATAGATCAGAAACGTGTCATTACCATTTCATCGAACGTATTAAGTGGGTATAATGCCAATGAAATAGTACCTCAGATTAATGCGAGCCTGGCTGCTATCTCTAAACCGGATGATGTCACTATTCGAATGACCGGTGAACAGGAGGAACAGGCAGAGACGGGTGCTTTCCTGGGAGTGGCATTTATGGTAGCGTTCGGGCTAATGTTTATGATCCTGGTGTTACAATTCAATTCCATTGGCAGACCCCTCATCATTTTATCTGAAATCTTGTTTAGCTTTATCGGGGTGTTGATCGGCTTTTCTCTTTTTAGAATGGAAATTTCGATTGTCATGACAGGCATGGGGATTATGGCACTCTGTGGAATAGTGGTGCGTAATGGTATACTTTTAGTAGAGTTTACTGATTTGCTGATTTCTCAGGGTATGGAATTAAAGCCTGCGATTATAGAAGCTTCCAAGACACGTATGACTCCGGTGTTACTTACAGCCATGGCTGCCACATGGGGCCTTATTCCTCTGGCGGTTGGTTTCAACATCGACTTTGTAACATTGTTTACTGATTTGAATCCACACATCTTCTTTGGTGGCGATAACGTTGCCTTCTGGGGCCCATTATCATGGACGATGATATTTGGAATTTTCTTCGGAACGTTCCTTACCCTTGTCTTGGTGCCGGTGTTGTACTTAGTGAGGGCAAAAGTTAAAGAACGTATTTTCAAAGCTGCAGTAAATACTGCGGAACCGACTGAAAGTTCCGTTGCCTTAAACTAAAAATTGTTCGAGGTCGTCTTTCCTAATAATAGGACGACCTTCTTTATGCGTGCTAGAATTATGACTCTGGTCCTTTTTGGGATAATATTTTTGCTTTTGGATTTTTATTTTTTCCAGGGCATATTGGCGGCAAGCAAAAACTGGTCGCCATTTTGGAGGAACATTATCCGATATGGCTTTTGGGTCCCGACAGCACTTTCTTTCATGGCTTTGCTTTGGTGGGCTTTTGACGATCCTTATAAGTATAGTGCCAACTTTCGCAACTGGGTGATCACTGGTTTGGTAGCTACTTATTTTTCAAAGTTTATTGGCCTGCTTTTTTTATTTGTGGATGATCTTCAGCGTGGCGTGCGTTGGGTGGTTCAACTTTTTCAAAAAAGTTCAGATGTCAAATTGAATGGGGAAGTTATTTCTCGTTCTGAGTTCCTGTCTCAGGCAGCCCTTGTAGCAACTGCAATCCCTTTTGGAGCCATGGCATTTGGTGTGATTTCAGGGGCACACGACTATCGTGTAAAACGGATAACTGTTAAACTCCCTAATCTCCCAAAATCATTTGATGGTTTGAGAATAGGGCAAGTGTCTGACATTCACTCGGGCAGTTTTTTCAATAAAACAGCCGTTAAAGGAGGCGTTGAGATGATGATGAGAGAGAAGCCAGATGTTCTTTTTTTTACTGGTGACCTTGTCAATAATGAAACAACGGAAGTGAGAGACTACACCGAGATATTCAACAAACTTAAGGCTCCCCTTGGCGTTTTCTCCGTTACTGGAAATCATGATTATGGAAATTATAAGGCGTGGTCAAGCCAGGAAGTAAAGCAAAAGAATTTTCAGGATTTGTTAGCGGCCCACAAGCACATGGGCTATGATATCCTGATGAACGAACATCGCATTGTAGAGCAAAGCGGTGACAAGATTGCGATAGTAGGAATTGAAAATTGGGGTACAGGAAGATTTCCAAAGTATGGCAAAATGAAGGAAGCATGTACGGGTACCGAAGAAGCACCTGTTAAGCTTCTTCTTTCACACGATCCAAGCCATTGGGATGAAGAGGTCAGAAAATTATACCCAGAAATTGACATGATGTTTGCCGGTCACACGCATGGCTTTCAATTCGGTGTGGAGATAGGTGGATTCAAATGGAGCCCTTCACAATATGCTTACAAGCAATGGGCAGGTCTCTATCAGGAAGGCAAACAATTTCTATATGTAAATAGAGGTTTTGGCTTTCTTGGTTACCCGGGAAGAATTGGGATGCCTCCTGAACTTACGATTATTGAATTGAAAAGAACCTGACTTTACTCAATCATTTATCGGGAACTCTGTCATGACCCAATGTTGACAGATTGCCTACTGCCCTTTGCCTATTGCCTACTTTTATTAAACGTGTCCCAACATTTCCTTTTCTTTCCTTCTCTTTTCGTCAATTGAGAATTTTCCGGCACCAAAGATCATAAAGATCGCCACGCCAGCTAATGTAATCACGGAAGCCTCAAGTTCCATGTGGTTGCCAATCGACATAAAGCCTTTGGGAAAATTAACCAATACGACCGCTCCAATCAGGATCGGTAACTGAACAGCACACATGATGCGGGTAAGCAATCCAAAGGCGATAAGTGGCCCACAAAGTACGTGTGCGAAAACAACATAATGAGCGATTGAGATTCCAACAAAGCTCATGTTAACGCCTTGTATGCTCATTTCTAATGTTTCAATGTTGTTTAGAAAACTAAAGCCTTTGTAGGTGATGAAAATACCCAGAACGATACGAAAGATATCCAACCAGCCGGGACGATGTGAATTACCCCAGCCCTCAATTTTTGAGATTGCATTCATGGCAGAAGGATTTAGTACTAACAAAGTTTAAAGAAAAATTTGGTCAAAGGCAAGTACAATTTGAACTCTGCCGGCCAGGAGGGCTAATCCAGACTGCTGTGTAAGATTTTCACCCTATTATTTTCAGTAAACATCTCCTCAATTTTTTCAACAAAGGCCTTGCATTGCTTTTTTGTAAGTTTCTTAAGGTCATACGTGTAATCCGTTTCACCTTCTCGCCCCCAATTCTTGATCGTTGGGTCAAGTTGCACCTGATACTTTTCTTGAAAATCCCGGACGTAAGAACTTAGTTGTTCGGTTGCTTTGTAATCTATACCGGTCCCAATACTAATGAAGCTAATCACTAATTTGGTGTCTGATTTTTTCTGTGCATTCATTGGAAAGTAAAACCAAACAAAAAAGACCAGCAAGCAGAAATGTTTTAACATACCCAGTAAAAGTTATCTGGCTAAATAGGTAGTGGGCGTTTTCCCTTTCACTTTTTTGAAAATTCTGTTGAAGTTTGAAAGATTGCTAAAGCCGGATTGCTGACAAATTTCCTGAATACTCACCTCATTTTGAATAAGTAATTTACAAGCCTGACTGATGCGCACTTCATTTAGAAAATTGGTGTATGTTTTCATCGTTCGTAATTTAAAATAACGGCAAAACGCTTCTGTCGACAAGTTAGCAACCTGAGCCACTTCATCTATGTAAATTTTGCGATGACTTTCTCGAAATGTAAAATGTAAAATATCATTCATGCGTTTACCTTCTTGTAGCGTATATCCTTCTGTATAGGCGGAAACACTAAGTGGCTTTAATTCCTTGGATTCCGTTACAGCCTTTAAGGCTTGAAAGAACAAAATGATTTTACTCAACCCATTTTGCCGTTGAATAATTTTGATGAACTCAATAACATCTGCCTTAAGTCTGCCCTCAACCACCAGACCGCGTTCTGCTTGGGTTGCAAGGCTCCGAATCACGCTCAGTTCGTCTAGCTGCCAAAACTGTTCACCGAAGTAGCTTTCATTAAAGTAAATGGATACGGCATGGGCTCTCAATTTACTTTTGGGTTGGTAGTAATTTTCGTCATTGCGAAATACATGGGGCAAATTACTGCCCAGAATAAACAAATCTCCTGATTGAAACCGACCCACATAATCTCCAGCAATTAATGTCCCTTCCCCTTCTACAATTAACATGATTTGAATTTCCGGATGCTGATGAAGTTTATCGTACAAATAAGGAACATCGTCTACTTGTAAGCGAAATGCTTCTTTTGAAGTTTTGGGAACAGTAAACGGAAGGACCTTCATCTTGGGAGGCTGATATTCATATTTTGACATGTTAAATTAGCTTATTCGGTTCATTATGTCAAAATAATATTAGTATTCATTATTATCAAGAAAGTGATTTTGATTTGGGCTACTTACTTTTGAAGGGTAATAATTAACCATTCATCTATTAACTACCTGACCCATGAGTATTCAATGGAAAGGCGTCTACCCTGCGCTGACGACAAAGTTTACCAGTGACGATAAACTTGATTTACCTCTTATTGGAAAAAATTTACAGGCACAGCTCGATGCGGGTGTGGATGGCGTCATCTTTGGAGGTTCGCTAGGCGAAGCCAGCACGCTGGAGAATACTGAAAAGCTTGAGCTAGTGAAATTTGCCATTGATGAGGTTGCTGGTAAGATTCCAGTGCTAATGACCATTTCTGAGGGCAGTACTGGAAATGCAATCAAATTAGCTAAGGATGCAGAAAAAATAGGAGCAGGAGGATTGATGGTGTTGCCACCCATGCGTTACAAATCCGACCATCGTGAAACGGTGGCATTTTATAAGACAGTAGCTGACGCTTCCAGTTTACCAATTTTGGTATACAATAATCCTATAGATTATAAAATCGAGGTAACGTTGGATATGTTTGCTGAGTTGGCCGAGAAGCCAACGATCCAGGCTGTGAAAGAATCCACGCGTGATGTATCTAATGTTACGCGAATGATCAATCGGTTCGGTAACCGTTTTAAAATACTATGTGGTGTCGATACCATAGCCATGGAGGAATTGATGTTGGGTGCGGATGGCTGGATTGCCGGATTAGTTTGTGCTTTCCCAAAAGAGACGGTTGCCGTATACCGGTTAACCAAAGCTGGAAAAATAGAAGAAGCATTAAAAATTTATCGCTGGTTTTTGCCACTACTTGAATTGGACATCAATTCTAAATTTGTGCAATACATTAAACTGGCTGAGGTAGAAATGGGTATTGGTTCTGAAAACGTACGTGCTCCAAGACTTCCATTAGTGGGAGAGGAGCGAGAACGAATTTTGAAAATCATCAAAGATGGAGTAAAGAACAGACCAAAACTTTAAAAGCAGATTCTTGATACTTGATTCTGGATTATTTTAGTGAACTTCCCAGCATCTAGTATCTAACATCCAGCATCCAGTATGAACTATCCAGACGCAACCATTCTAGAAGTCGACAATGCTTTGAGAGAAGCGCATATAGCCTTTCTCTCATTCAAGAATTGCAGTGGTATAAAGAAAGCTGAGTTTCTCAGAGCCATCGCCAGCGAGATTGAGGCCTTGGGTCAAGAGCTAGTATCTGCTGCAATGCAAGAGACGTGCTTGCCGGAAGCTCGCATCCTCAACGAACGTGGCCGTACAACAGCTCATTGCCGCATGTTTGCTACCCTTGTGGAAGAAGGTTCTTGGGTAGAAGCAAGAATTGACACAGCAATTCCAGAAAGAACACCTGCGCCTAAGCCAGATATCAGAAAGATGTTGGTGCCAATTGGCCCAGTTGTCGTTTTTGGAGCTGCCAATTTTCCACTTGCCTATTCAACAGCAGGAGGTGACACAGCTTCTGCATTAGCTGCTGGATGTCCCGTGATTGTGAAAGCCCACCCGGCTCATCCAAAAACATCTGAATTGGTAGCCTCTGCAATAAGGAAAGCGATTGATACCACAGGGATGCCCAAAAGTGCATTCCAACATTTACATGGATCAGGTTTTGCAGTTGGACAAGCTCTTGTGAAACACTCTTTAACAAAAGCCGTAGGATTTACAGGTTCATTGGCTGGTGGTAAAGCATTGTTTGATATGGCTAATCAAAGACAGGAACCTATACCCGTATTTGCAGAAATGAGTAGCATCAATCCTGTTATTTTATTGCCGGATACTCTGGGTCGAGAGGCTGAAAAGACTGGCGAGAAGCTTACTGCATCAATCACTCTGGGTGTTGGACAATTTTGCACGAACCCGGGTCTGATTATTGCAATTGAGAATGAAGGTCTTACACGTTTCATCAATACTTTGTCAAGCGGAATAAAGAACACATCTCCCGGGACAATGCTTCACCAAGGTATAGCAGAGAATTATTCTAGAAAATTAGAAGCCACATTGTCTCAAAAAGGAATAGCAATAGAAGGTAAATCTTCTGTAGCTGTTGGTCCGCAACAAGGCAATCCACTTGTAGCTTCAGTCTCTGCTGCCGATTTTATAAAAAATCCCACACTGGCTGAAGAAGTATTTGGCCCATTCTCGTTAATCGTTAAGTGCAAAGATTTGGCTGAGCTTCATTCCGTTGTCAACCAGCTACACGGTCAATTAACAGCCAGCTTATTTGGCAGTGATGCAGAACTATCGAAACATCAAAATATTATCAATTCATTAGTTGAGAAAGCAGGTCGATTAATTATAAATGGAGTGCCAACCGGAGTTGAAGTATGCCCATCCATGCAGCATGGTGGACCCTTTCCATCAACGACTGATTCGCGGTTTAGTGCAGTAGGTACAGATGCGATCAAACGTTTTGTCCGGCCTGTTGCGTTTCAAAGCTTCCCGGATTCACGCTTACCGGCTGAGTTGAAAGAAGGGAATCCGTTGAACATATGGCGAATGAGGAACGGTGAATGGATAAAAAAATAGGGACATAGATCGTAACTCTATTTCTTTTTTCTTGCTTACTTTTTAAAACTATGTCTAAAACTTTTTTTTGCGTTGATGCACATACATGTGGTAACCCAGTTCGACTTGTAGCGGGTGGTGGACCACTTCTACAAGGTAAAAACATGAGCGAGAAGCGTCAACACTTTCTCCGGGAGTTTGATTGGATTCGCAAGGGGTTAATGTTTGAACCTCGTGGCCACGACATGATGAGTGGAAGTATTCTATATCCTCCATCTGATCCGGCCAACGATATTGGCATTCTATTTATTGAAACGAGTGGGTGCCTCCCCATGTGCGGACATGGTACCATTGGGACAGTCACCATAGCTATTGAGGAAGGACTAGTCATTCCAAAAACTCCTGGCATTTTGAATCTGGAAGTGCCGGCAGGATTGGTCCGTGTAACCTATATGCAAGAAGGCAAGAAAGTAAAATCGGTTAAAATTAAGAATGTAAAAGCATATCTGGCGGCAGAGGACATTACAGCATCTTGCCCTGATCTGGGAGAGTTGTCTTTCGATGTTTCCTACGGTGGAAATTTTTATGTGATCGTAGATCCTCAACCAAATTTTTCAGGATTGGAAAATTACACTGCCGATCAGTTGGTAAGTTGGAGCAGGGAATTAAGAAGAAACATCAACAAGAAATACCAATTTGTCCATCCTGAAAATCCGACCATTAACGGATGCAGTCACATTCTTTGGGCGGGGAAAGTTATCGATCCAACCTCCACCGCACGCAATGCTGTATTTTATGGAGATAAGGCAATTGACCGGTCGCCATGCGGAACGGGTACTTCAGCAAGACTTGCTCAATGGCATGCAAAAGGAAAATTAAAACCCGGTCAGGACTTTATTCACGAAAGTATTATAGGTTCGAAGTTTATAGGCCGAATAGAGGAGGTAACTGAACTAAACGGCAAGCCTGCCATCATTCCAAGTGTAGAAGGTTGGGCGAAGATTTACGGTCACAACACGATTACGATTGATCCTGAGGATGATCCATATGCGTATGGGTTTCAGGTGATTTAACTGGATTCTGGATGGTAGATACTGGATTCTTGATGCTGGATACTAGATTCTTGATATTGGATTTTAATAAAATGAAAATAGGATGAGCTATAAGAATTTGGAGATATGGAAGGAAGCGAGAGAACTTTCAATAAAGATTCATGAAATGAGTTTGTCTTTACCGCGATTTGAACAATTCGAAGAAGCACAACAGATAAGACGCTCCAGTAAGTCGGTAAGGTCGAATATTGTTGAAGGTTATGGAAGAAGAGTCTATAAACAGGATTTTATAAAGTTTATCATTTATGCTTTGTGTTCCAATGACGAAACCATAGATCATTTGGAAACTTTATTTGAAACAAAATCATTGACAGATGAATCATCCTATCAGGAACTTCACAAACGATTGGAAATATTGGGAAGAAAAATTAACAACTTCCTAATCGCAGTTGAGAAAGGCCATGGTAAACCTTACCAAGTCAATGATCCTGAAACAGACTACTCAAATCCATCTGCTAACTCCCAGAATCCACAATCGAGTATCAAGAATCCATCCTCGTGAGTCACATAGGTATCATCGGTGGCGGCATCATTGGGCTTAGTTCTGCCTATTACTTGAACAAGTCAGGCCATAAAGTTACCATCATCGATCAAAGTGATTTGAAAGACGGCTGCTCCTTTGGTAATGCTGGCATGATTGTTCCAAGTCATTTTATTCCGTTGGCAACTCCGGGTATGATATCGAAAGGTATTCGTTGGATGTTTAGTTCAACAAGTCCGTTTTATGTTAGGCCTAGGATGAGTGGCGATTTGATAAAGTGGGGCTATCAATTTTATAAACATTCGACAAAAGAACATGTTGAACGCGCTATTCCCGCTTTAAAAGAAATCAGTTTGCTAAGTAAAGCCATGTATCAGCATTTGTCAAAAGATTTGCCTTTTGACTTTGGTTACAAGGAGCGAGGCTTGATGATGTTGTATCAAAATGCTGAGACAGAAAAAGAAGAAACCGAAACAGCTCATCTTGCAAATAAGATAGGAATTGAAGCACATATTCTGAATGCTGAGGAAGTTCAAAAGTTGGAGCCGGATGTGGAAGTTAAAGTTAGAGGAGGGGTATATTTTCCGGGTGATGCACACCTTACACCGCAAGTTTTAGTAAGTCAGCTCATCTCCTTGCTTAAGGATCGGAGAGTTACGTTCGAAATACAAACAACAGTACTGGATTTTGTAATTGAATCCGAAAGGATCAAATTAATTAAAACCAACAAAGGTGATTTTGCTTTTGATGAAGTGATTATTGCTGCTGGTTCCTGGTCAGGATTGCTAAGTGCAAAATTAAATTTGTCTTTGCTAATGCAAGCCGGTAAGGGCTATAGCTTCACGTTGCAGAATGTTGAGAAAAATATTCGTATCCCATCTATTTTTCTGGAAGCTCGCGTTGCCATTACCCCGATGGGCAATACGCTTCGCTTTGGTGGAACGATGGAGATCAGTGGTATTGATCATACTATCAATATGAATCGTGTTAAAGGTATTGTTGATTCGATACCGAAATATTATTCCGAGATGAAAGTAGCAATGCCAGAGAAGAAAAACGTGTGGCAAGGTTTGAGGCCATGTTCTCCAGATGGACTTCCCTATATAGGTCGGTCAATTCGAATTAATAATTTGGTTTTAGCTACTGGCCATTCCATGATGGGGTTAAGCCTTGGACCTGGCACGGGAAAACTTATCTCGGAGATAATTAATCAGGAGAAAACGAGCATAAATGTAAGTGCTTTCGACCCAGAAAGATTTTAAGGCCAGCGCCCGAATCCGAACAAACATTTTCTTTTCCGGACGTTCAGCACAAATTGACCCTCCAAATCATGTCAATTTTTAATTTAAATTGATGGCATAGGCATTGCCATTGTCACTCGATCATTCCCCTTACGATATGTTTAAAAACAACTTAAAAATCGCCATCCGCAACCTATTCAGGCAGAAAATCTATACCCTTATTAATGTGCTTGGCCTTGCAGTAGGTATTGCCAGTTGTTTGCTCATCGTACTATTCATCAGAAATGAATTTTCGTACGATAAGTTTTTTACCGATCACGATCGGATCTATAGAATGGTGCTGGAACGCAAGTACCCCAATCATTCCACGTTTTATGCAATTGTGCCGCATTCATTTGAAGGAGTGGCTAAAGAAGACTTTTCTGAAATTGAACAATCCACTAATGTATTTGGTCAAACTGAATTTCCAATTACTTATAAAAATGAAAAGGATGAAGTGAAGCAATTTGATGAGGACTTTGTGCTGTTGGCCGACAGTACTTTTTTCAAGATGTTCAGTTTTGAATTTTCAAAAGGAGATAAAACGACTTCATTAAGTCTGGCCAATTCAATTGTAATAACCAAGGAAACAGCAAGACGTTACTTTGGTGATGTTGATCCACTTGGAAAAACACTTACAACCGGAGCAGGAGATTTTAAAGTAACAGGAATTTGTGAAAATCCTCCTCCCAATTCTCACTTCAAGTTTAGTGCATTGCTTTCCAGTGCAACTTTTCCTTTTATCAAGAGGGAAAATTTTACAAGTTTTTCATCGTATACTTATTTTAAATTAAAACAGGGGAGTGATCCAGCTTCCCTGGAAGCAAAGTTTCCGAAAATGGTCGACACGTATGCTGCTGCTCAAATCGAACGGGAACTGGGTAAGTCATGGACGGATTACAAGAAAGAAGGCAATGGTTACCGATACTTTCTGCAGCCTCTTGCCTCTATACATCTTGATCCAACTAACCTGGAAGCTCAAATGAAAGTAGGTGGTAACCGCACGTCAGTATACATCATGATTTCTATCGCCATTCTTATTCTGCTGATTGCCTGTATTAACTTTATGAATCTCGCCACGGCACGTTCTGCGGAGCGCGCAAAGGAAGTGGGGTTGCGTAAGGTGATGGGTTCTTTCAAACAGCAGTTGGTTTTTCAGTTTTTAACAGAATCTTTTGTTTTGAGTGCAATTGGAGTAACGCTTGCCGTGGTGGTGATTCAACTTGCTTTGCCTTTCTTTAACAATCTCACTGATAAGCAACTTGCCTTTTCTTATAGTATCGGCTCGATAGCCGGATTAATTGGGCTGGCTGCTTTCGTTGGTTTATTGGCGGGTATCTATCCTTCTTTTATTCTTTCTGCTTTCAATCCAGTTGTCATTATGAAAGGCTCTTTTACAGGAAGCCAAAGGGGAAAGTGGATTCGAAATGGATTAGTGATTTTTCAATTTTGGATTTCGATCGTTTTGATGATTGGTACGCTGGTCATTCAACAGCAAATGACTTTTATGCAGGAGAAATCCCTTGGCTTTGATAAAGAGCAGGTTTTGGTGGTGGAAAGATGTTTTAATTTAAAACCTCAGCAAGTGGAAACTCTGACAAATGAAATCAAAAGAATGCCAGAAGTGATAAGTTCAGCTGGATCATTTGCCTTGCCTGGTGAGGAAGACGATTATTTTGGAATCCAGTTTCAACCTGAAGGCTCATCCGAAATTCTTACCACCAAGTCAATGGTAATAGCGGATGAACTGGGCGAGACGCTGGGGATTGAGTTAAAAGAGGGAAGGTGGTTTTCAAAGGAGACCCATGATTCGTTATCTATCATCCTGAACGAAGCGGCTGTAAAAGTAATGGGACTGGATAGTCCCATTGGAAGAAAATTAATTGATATGCAACAGCGAGAGGAGGGAAATGTTGCTGTGCCCTATACGGTAGTAGGCATTGTGAAAGATTTTAATTTTATCTCGCTGCGTGAAGAGATCACCCCTTTGGTGATTCAAAGCAATGAAGCATTTGGCGGAGGTACACAATATATTATAGCCCGAGTAAAACCGAATCAAATTCCCTCTGCCATTACATCCATTGAAGCAAAGTGGAAACAACTTGCGCCTGAACAACCTTTCAAGTTTTCATTCCTGGATGAAAACATCAATGCCCAGTATAAATCAGAACAGCAATCAGGAAAACTGTTCGCTGTCTTTTCTGGCCTGGCAATTTTTGTAGCGTGTATAGGATTGTTTGCCTTATCCGCCTACATCACAAGCTTGCGAACAAAAGAAATTGGTGTTAGAAAAGTATTAGGTGCATCGGTCGGAGGAGTAGTGATCCTTTTGTCAAAGGATTTTACAAAAATGATAGGAATCTCCTTTGTGTTGGCCGTACCGGTTGCCTGGTATGTGATGGAAAACTGGTGGTTGCAAAATTTTGCATTCAGGATTGAGATAAGTGTATGGATTATTCTGATATCTGGCGCAGCAGCACTTTGTATTGCATGGCTTACAGTAAGCTATCAATCAATAAAGGCAGCTATTAAAAATCCTGTAAATTCCTTGAGGAGTGAATAACCTCTTGGGGTATAAACAAAAAATGCCACGCTAAAAGCTTGGCATTTTTTGTTTTCTTTATTTCAAGTCGATTAATAATCTCTGTTGAAATCACCTCTGCGGAAGCCACCGCCACCACCGCCACGGTTTCCACCGCCACCACCACCTGAACGTGGACCGCCTTCGGTTTTAGGACGAGCTTCGTTTACCACAAGATTCTTACCCATGAAATCGGCACCGTTCAATTCGTTAATTGCCTTACCTCCTGCGCTGTCATCTTTCATTTCGATAAAACCGAAACCTCTGCTGCGCTGTGTGAACTTGTCGATCACGATTTTGGCAGAACTCACTTCGCCATACTCAGCGAATAAGCCTTTTAATTCTTCCTCGGTGGCTTTCCAAGGAATGTTAGCTACATAAATGTTCATTTTTGTTGTTGAAATTAGGTTATTAATATGTTCTGTTAATCAATAATCTCAACCTAAGGACAAAAACGAAATTCGTGTACCCGGACTTAATGATTATTTTATTAACCGGGCAAATATAAAGGAATTTCTTGATTTGAGGGGTAATAAAGAATAACCTTTCTAGAAATAGCTGAATTCAAGGTCTTTTTGGCCAATTCCGGTCACAATCTTTGTTTGGATTCATTGAAGTTCTTACCAGATATTATATTCTGGATGTTCAGTGATGAATTTTCGCAAAGCTGTATTGGCGGTTCTCCTGATTTTATTTTGTATGAAAGGTGACCATCCAAGCACTACTCCTGAGATACCTAAAGCCATGCGGCTCCAGCGCCATACGTCAAATGAATCTGTGTGTTCTACTATTTTTCCATTTCGGAATTTGAATTCTGCTTTAATAATATTGTGTACTTTTCTTCCGGTACGTGAGAAACTGTAGTGAGCTTCCCAATGACATGACCCTGCTAGATCATGCGCTTTTATATCTTCGTGTGATACGGTTAAGTCTTTACTGGCGCTCACTAACATATGCCACATAGCAAATGCTTCATTTCCTTTTAGGTGTGGGAAAACAGGATCAATAAAGACCACCTCGTTGCCGTAACACGCTTGCATCCCTTTCCAATTTTTTTGTTGAAACGATGAATAGAATTTTTCAATCAACTGCTCGTTTGAATTCATCACACTTTTAGTTTAAAGTCGAATACGTCTGGCCGGGCATAATGCCCGATCACATCAAAATCCATTTTTGCTTTTATGATTTCGCGTGGATCTAATTCAGCAAACAATATTCCTTCCTTATGGTGTAGTGGTCCTTCAATAATTTTTCCGAGTGGCGATAGTATGACACTCCCTCCTGAACTGGGTAAAGAAGGATGCCCTGCGGTGAGCAGCCCCTGGATATCTTCCGGGTAATGTTCTTTGGTTAAGTATTGATTGCATCCCAAAACAAAACACCGGCTTTCACATGCAATATGAATGAGTGTGGCTTGCCAGCTATCGCGACAATCGGCAGTTGGCGCAAGGTAAATTTCGATGCCCTGGTTATACAATGCCATTCGCGCTAACGGCATATAATTTTCCCAACAAATGAGTCCTCCTATTTTTCCATATGGTGTGTGTATCAGATTAAGGTCGCGCCCATCACCTTCTCCCCATAGAATTCGCTCCGCTGCCGTGGGTTTTAACTTGCGGTGCTTTTGGATAAGTTGACCTTCCGGTGAAAAGTAAAGAAGGGTACAGTAAAGCGTATCACTGATTTTGTCTTTTTCGGTGACACCTGTGACGAGGTATGTTTTGGTTTCTTTTGCCAACTTACCCAACACATCTGTTTCCGGCCCCGGTACTTCTATAGCATTCTCCCAATACGTAAGAAAAAGTTCTCGGCCTTCCGAGGTTCGGCCTCCTACGGTTGTCCCGAAAATTAATCCTCTTGGGTAACCCGGAATAAATACTTCTGGAAAAAGAATAAGTTGTGCCTTTTGTTTGGCTGCCTCGTGTGTGAGGCTGATCATTTTGTCTACTGTCTTTTTCTTGTCAAAAAAGACTGGTGCAGCTTGAACAACTGCTGCCGTTAAGGATATAAGTGTACTCATTCCCGTAGGTAGATAAGATTTTTCAGCTCTGTTTGATAAACTCTATTGAGGGGATTTCAAATTACAATCGTGATTCACCCAATTGATGCAATATGATAATCAAGTTGATTCATTTTTTAGTTTTAAAAATCGCTTTAAAGATCAAGATGAAAACAATTCCACCCAGGCACATGATAAATAGGACTTCAGGAGTAATAAGTTTAGTGGCATGCATAAATAGGGCATTTCGGCATTATTAGAGTTATTAGAGAGTGATCCTTGCCTGAAATTTAAGATCATTTTTTGTATTTCCGTAAATTGTTTCTCCACCACTTCCTATACTATCGCGGTCAGTATAATTCGTTCTGGCCCAACGTAGCCATAAGTCAATCTTTTGGCTAACCTTGTATTGCACCATTGCATAGGATCGTATTCCTACACCATAATATGCTGGAAATGAAAAAGCCAACCAGACGTCTCGCTCGTAAACATATTGACGGTTGTCATAGTCATCGGTATCAAATATGGCATAACGCGTAGAAAAGATGAAACGGCCCACATCAAAGTTTAAATCCTGAACAAGCGCCAACCCTTTAGTAAGCGAATTGCTCAATGAATACGTGCTGAACTGAACACGTGTTTTAAAACTTAAATTTTTTGTGGCAATATAATCTACATTAAACCAGAAATTCTTTTTTGACCCAATTCCGGTTTGATGTAGATTCGTTTCTGTTGGGGTATTCCTGATCTTTGATTCTTCGCGTGCCTGAACGAACATGCTTACCATTTTTGTCGGTCTGTAATTAAATCGCATCAACCATTCGCGGCCGGCAGAGGAACTGTATCCGCGATAGCGAAGCCAGGGAAATCGGAAAAGATCAACATAACCAGATAGCGAATACTTTTTGTCAAAATTGTATTTTAATCCCCAGTAAAAACCAGATTCGTTTTGTGGCAATGTGTTTTCTGATACGGCATTGCTGTAAAAAGTATAAAAGTCTTTCGTGAAGTTTCTATAAAGCAGTGAAATATCAAGTTTGCTGGTTAAACTTCCTAAAGACCCCATGGTGATGCCGGTACCGTGATGTAAAGTTTTTGCTGCCTCGCTGAAGAATGTAAAATTACGCCAGGTGTAATTAAGAAAAATTCCAAGGTTGCTGTTCTGATTATCCCGAAATGTGAATTGATTATAGGGAGTCGGGTCATGATAAATTGGAACTCCAAAATAAGTCTGATGAAAAAGTAAACCGCCATCTAACGATCTGCGTTTATAATTCAATATAAGTCCATAGTTGTTTTCGTTAATTTTCTTTCTTGATTCAAATTCAGTAGCCGTCCGATGAAAACCTGAGGTGCCCAGCGATGAAATCGAATTTTGGTCCTCCATTATGGCACTTTGAGTAATTCGCCCATCCCGGTTCAATTGCGAAAGAAAGCCAGAAAGACTCAAATTTTTCAAAAGGGTAGCTGTAATGGCCGCACCACGAAAAAATCCGAATTCATTTAATGAAGTATACGGGATGAAACCAAGATTACTTCTTCGAATAGTGGTGATGGATTCAGATCCTTTGCCCATTCCAAAGCCGCCACCCAATAACAATCCTTGTCCGAATTGAGCTTGAAAATCTCCAAGGATAAGATTTTTGACCCTTCCTTTGTTTATCACCTGAGCGTGTACAGAGTGGTAATCAAATCCATATTTTTTGGATTTCGGATTCCAGCTAAAACTTTCACCCGCATCTTTTTCAACGGTGAAGCCAAAGCTGAAATCTCCGGTGTGACTGATGCGGAACCTTGAATAAAGCTTATCAGGAGAGCCGGCATAGCGGGATGATGAATCCGTCCCCGACTGGTAGCCTTTTTTGTCTTCAAGAGTTCTCTCATTACGGATAATCAGGTAGTTGTTTTTTTCTTTTACGATACGCTTTAAAAGATTTTGGTCAAGGGAAGTCGATGGATCATTGACAATGGTAAATGGAATCAATCTGTTGATAATATCAATATCAAGGCCCGGTATAGCTTGCAATTCATATATTGAAAGTAGATTTCCTTGCTCCTGGCGATAATGAATAAATGCTTCTACTTCTGTTTCACTAAGCACTAGTAGCGATCGCAGTTCCTCGGCACTTGCCTGATTAAGGTCAATAGGATTAGTCAGTAATTGGGCAAGGTTTTCATAAAGCTCTTCATAATTCAAATCAAGGTCCTGAACAGGGAAAATTTCATCTGCTAATTTCTCAAGATTATACTCTGTGCGAGGATAATCTTGACCATAAGATATACCATATGAAAAGATCAGGCCGCCCAGGCAAACAATTTTAGCCAATGCTGAACGAATAGGGAATATTGAGTTAAGAAGTCCAGGGAACTTCAGATAGGTTTCACCCATTGTTCTAACATCGACCCGGATCATTCGTTATTCTTTTCCGAACTTTTTCTTACTTTTTCAATTCTGTAGCAAGCTGAAGCCTGATGACCAAAATTTATATAGTTATTGTACTGTATCGCATAATCAAATTTAAGGCGCCAGCCTTTAAAGCCTATTCCGAAGAAGGCAACTTCAGGGTTGAGATTGAAGCCAGTTCGGGCAAAGATTTTTTTATGGATACAGTATTCCATTCCTGCCTTTATAATAGGATCAAAGACCAGATCTTTTTCGATTTCAGTTATCAATAATAATTGTTCTGTGGGTTTAAAACTTAAGCCTGCAGCAAGCCTTGCGGGGACCCGTTCATCATTAGTCAGTTTGGGCTGGTTGAGGTTTTGGATATAAGCACCAATAGAAACCTGAGGGGAAATTTCTACAATACCCCCTACGCTTATGGAAAGTGTGCTTTTCGTGCCAAATCCTTCTGCACGATATTGGATGTAGTTTAGCTTTAAACCCAATGAGGCAATTCCAAATTGGTTGCTGTATCCGGTTGTTAAAATTTGTTCGCTATAAAGTTCGTCACCAAACTTAAAAACCCCAATGCCTACGGCCCCGATTTTCAATGGAGTAGAAAATACTGCAGCCATTCTGGAAGAACCTGGCAAAGCTGGTTTGGCTTCAAATGAAAAAGCAGTGGAAGTCTGCTGGACTTTTGCTAAACCTCCAATATTATTAAGTAACGACCACTCATCTGAAAGTACGGAGGAGGCGTTACCCAAGGCAGCTGAACGTGCGCCAATGATTGTTGAGGTACTCTGCGCAGTTGAGGTTCCCGCAAGTAAAATTGATAGAAATGGAATCAAAAAAGTCCTCATCACGTCAACTTACTTAATTTGAAATCAATACCATTAAGATATGAAATCAATACCATTAAGATAGTATTATTTCATAATGAGAAGCAAAACTGTGATGAGAATTTGCTCGAAAATCTGGAGGTGCAAAAAATACCCACTGACCGGCCCTCAAAACGAGTTTCAAAGTAATGGCCTACAAATCTGGTTTCCATTGCCTTATTAAAACTCTTTCTTTAGATGAAAGAAAAACCCGTGTGTGTTTTCCCTGGTAAATGTATATTCAAATCGGATGACTGTGTCATATGCCAAAACCAAATCTATTCCTGTTCCTGCCCCGGCAAGCAGCCGATCCGATAAGGTGTTATTTATTTTAATTTCCGAATACCTTGGATAATTTTCTACGTAACCTAAATCAGCATAGCCTTTCAGGTAAATTGAAATTGGGAAGTGGCGAAACTGGTCCAGGGGCATTTCTTCGAACCTATATATTCTTGAAAAAATTAATTTCTTAAGAGTTGTCTTGTTTAAGAAGAATTTTGGCCCTTCAATAACATACACTTCGTACCCTCGTATAAATTGCTTACGGTAGCCCATCGCACTATAGAGTGCGTATGGCTGAGAGTTGGGAGAGCTAGCATAAAGCGAGGTAAAATTTGACAGATAGGCCCTCCTGTTCAAATCGATAAACTTGGCAAAGGTAATATTGGCTTCAAGTTGATTAACGTCTCCAAAACCTAATCCATTTCTGGAAATATACCCATCAAAGTAATAGCCTTTCAAAGGATAAGCAGCGACATCCCGGTGGTCAGAAGTGAAGAAGTAGGAAAAGGAAGCAAATCTGATCTTTTGTGATCCAGCAGAATAATAATTTGGATTCAGTTTTACAATTGTATCGGCCACCTCGCTATTGCGATATTCCAGTTCGAATGAATGTGTTTCATAAAATGATCTTCGATAAGAATAGGTGATGTTGCCTCCAACTGTTTTTTTTAGTTTTTGTTGCGATTCCAGGTAGTCCAGTTTGTGGTCAGAAGTAAAATAGGCCAGATTTTTTGGTTCGCCATAATCAAATCCAAATGACAAGCCATGCTTTTGTGTCTCGTCTAAATTGGGGATTCGATATAGCAAAGAATAGCGCCTGGAATATCCAAACTGCGCGATTAACCTTAGTGTTTCATTGCGTCCCCTGAAGTTGCGTTGGTCCAATCGAAGCCCGTAGTTAATGCGTTTGAAATCGTGGTTATAATTTTCCCACCATTCATTAAAGTTTCTGTCGGATAGTTCAAAAATAGGACTTGGAAATGTATACCATCGCTCGTTGACTTCTACCAGCAAATCAATATTGCCCTCATCGAGTTCTAAAGATCGAATACTGACAGTATTAAAAAGGCGAAGGTTATAGACTTTATTTTTGTCTTTTAATAATATTTCGTTAAGCCGGGCCACAGTTACGGTATCTCCCGATTTTAAGCTCAACTCTCTCTCAATGATTCGATTCCGGGTAACCTTATTTCCGATGATTAGTATTCGGTTGACTTTTAAAATTTTAAATTTATCAGTGGCAGTGGTTGACAAAATTACAGTATCCTGCAAGCCCGATTCTGGCGCAGGATTTAACCCTGAGGCAACGATACTTATAAGCCCTGCTATAACTGCCAACATAATTCGCGTCCCAGCTTTATTTAACTAAATGGTAGTATGCAAAACGTTATGGTAATGGCTGTGTAGTAGACGGCTTTTGATAAGAAAGGAATAGCACATATATACCAGCTAGTAACAGTGGGATACTGAGTATCTGTCCCATATTTATGGGCAGGTTACTTTCAAAGACTTCTTGATTTTCCTTCAGGTACTCGTAGGCAAAGCGCAAACTCCATAGAATAATCATGAAAAGCCCGAAGATTCTTCCTGGAGGAGTATTGTTTTGGTATCTGTACCAATACCAAAATAGAAATGCAAATAGTAAAAGGCAGGAGATGGATTCATATAACTGTGCCGGATGCCGAACAATACCAAGTGTATGGATTTTCGTCACCCAGATTCCATCTTTCTCCGAAACGATTTCGTATTTTATGGGAGATAGTTGAGATTCATATACGAATTCTGTTAGATGAGTTAGAATGTATCGCACATCAGCTCTGGTGTAGTTTTCGGCATCATTACGTGATACGCCTTTCTTAAAAAAAAGATAAACTTGTATAGGTGTCTGTCCGTAGACAGTGGTTGTATCCTGTTTACCTTTGGTAATGCCTACTGTTTCTACCAGATTGCCTTGATTTTTCATGATCGCTTCAGTTATCCGGCTGGTAAAAACAACTCCGGTAGGAGAGTCGGTTGGCTTGCCGATAATTTCAGAATTGAAAAAGTTACCAAAGCGAATTAAGCACCCTGTCAAAGCTACGAGGATAGCAATGCGATCGAGTATTTGAAGATAGGATTGGCCGGGTTTCTTTTTGCGACTGTAAAGCCACAACGCGAAAAAGATACCTAATGCACCTCCGTGACTAGCCAGTCCCTGGAGTCCCGTGAATCTAAATGTTGGTGAAAATTGAAACGGAAGAAAAATGCCCAAGGGGTCATTCCATATCATGTCTGGCTGATAAAAAATAACATGGCCCAGTCTAGCGCCAATAATGGTTGCCACTACCATATAAATTGTGAGTGTCTCAACATCCCTCTCCGGTTTGCCTTCTTTTCGATAGATATAATAGAGGATCTGTTGACTGATAAGAAAGCCAAGCGCGAAGAGCAGCCCATACCATCTCAAGGCAAATGAACCAAAAGAAAAAATTTCAGGGCTTCCGTTCCAGATAATGTAGCTAAATATGGTCATTTGTTTAAAAAATTACGGGCAAAGATAATGACTAATGATGAATGACCAATGCCTTAAAATGGGCTATAGAAGTTGCTAAAAAGTAATTAAATGGCGTTTAGCTCATCTAGTTCTTTTTTAAAGCCACTTGACAATATTGGGAACCGGCACCAGCTTCGTGGGTCAACATTCAGGTCATCAAGGTGAAAAGAAGGCGCTAATCGTTCGCGCTTCCATTGATTAGCCGCCCAGAGTGTAAAGAATTTCTGTACATATTCCTTGATTTGTTGTTGAGGAATTTTATCATGCGAGTTGGATATTGTGGTTAGAAATTTAAACACTTCGGCAGGAGATTTCCGGTCACTGATTGCTAATCTTTCAATTTCAAGCAGGATGGAATAGGGCATAAGATCTTTTTCATCAGTTTGTTCTCGGTCTTTTGGTCGTAATTCGGCCGTAGGTTGAAGCTTGTTTACAAAAGAGAGGCTTTTGTATCCTAATTCTTTCTCAGCCCATTTTAGCCATTGTAAAATAAATGGTTTATCAATTCCTGCAATAGGAGCGAGGCTACCACTGGTGTCCCCATCCATGGTGGTATATCCTACATCGCCTTCGCTTCTATTGGAAGTGGTAAGTAAGATCGATTGCTTCATGTTGGCCAACATCCAAATAATAGGTGAACGTGTCCTGGCCTGAATATTTTGCAAGGCAATGTCATCTTGTTCCCAGGTTAAAGGCCGACCCAGAGCGATTTCAATTTTTGCCTGGTAAGAGTTCACTTCTTCTTCCACCCGCCATGCATGAAATTCTGCCCCCACAGAAAGGGCAATTTCCCGGGCCGCTGTCAATGTTGTTTCTGATGAATTCTTTGTTCCCTGGTAGACGCACGTAAACAACCTGGACACAGCATCTTTTTGATTTGTCACAGTTGAAATGCCTAAAGCTTCACAAAACTTTGGCCACCCTATTTCGACTGACGCTCTCCTTACCATTTCCGAAACGATAATGGCACAACATGATGAATCGGCTCCACCGCTCAAGCTTAAAACAAAACCTTTTGCTTTGCTCTTCCTTAAGTAATCAAACAGTGCAAGTGAGGTAGCCCTGGCAAACTCTTCATTCTTTTCTTTTGAATCTAAAGATGGAATAGGTAGGCTAGCGGATGGATTTTGAAAATCAATATCACAATCCAGGATATTAAAGTTCTTAAATGACATTCGTTCATTAACATTGAGAAGCTTTCCGTGCTGTCCGATGATAATGTCCCCATCGTAAATTATTCTTCCTGCTTCATTTCCCAGTAGATTCACAAATACATAGACGCAATGGAATTGCTTCGAACCTTCTACAACAACTTCACGCTCTCTCAATTCACTTTTACCGAAGGCAAAGTGACTTGCACTGGGATTAAGAATCAGATCAACTCCTCGTTGGAAAAGACGGTGGCCAGGGCGATCATTTTTTCTCCAGGCATCTTCACAAATTTCAAATCCAAATCTAATGCCCTTTGTTTCATAGACTAAATCACCCACCTGAATATTTTGATGATGGCGATTGATTTCTTTGACAATATTCGCTGGCCAGGCATCGAACCATCGTGGTTCATAGTGGACACCATCTCGCGCAAGATTCTGTTTTAGGGTGATGCCTTGTATTTCGCAATTGGTAATTACACAAACCCCATTGTAGGTTATCCCATCTATTCTGAGAGGCAACCCAATGCAAGTTGTGATAGAACTGCAATGTGGCACAATGGTAAGTAATTGAATCCATGCTGCTTCGCTAAGCCAATCACTTAAAAAAACATCCTCACAACCATATCCTGAAATCGCCAGCTCCGGAAAACAAAGGATATCAATTTTTTTTCTTTTGGCGGACTCAATTGCAGCGATGATATTTGCCACATTGTTGTCCCAATCCATAGGGGTTTGATTTACGGTAGCTCCTCCTATTTTTAACGTTTTACTCATGCTAGTCTTCCATTAAAAGTCTTGAGTCCTTGAGTAATTAGTTTTCAGTGTCCTGTGTTGAGTATTTTGGTGATGGTCATCAATCAACATCGACAAGGCAATACTATATACCCAACATCTGGCAGGTCTTCTGTGCCGCATCTTGTTCTGCTTTCTTTTTGGTAATGCCATAACCTAGACCATATGGTTGCTCGGCAATAAAGACCTGCGCAGAAAACTCTTTACTGTTCCTTCCGTTTTTCACATTTAGAATTTCGAATTTAATTTCCGTACTATTTCTTTGTGCCCATTCAATTATTTTACTTTTGTGGTTAGAGTTAGAATTTACGACCACTTCCAAATCGAAGTACGGTTGAATTAATTTATCAACCACAAATTTTTTGCAGCGAAGGTAACCTTTGTCCAGATAAACTGCGCCAACCAAAGCCTCCAGTGTGTTGCCTAGAATTACCTGTTGAAGTTGGGCATTTTTATGATCGAATTGTACGATGGCAGAGATTCCAACTTTTCGAGCCAGGTGATTAAGCGATTCGCGGTTGACAATACGGGATCGAATTTCGGTAAGGAATCCCTCGTCCTTAAAGGGATATTTTTTGAATAGGTAATCGGCCACAGCGGCACCAAGTATGGCATCGCCAAGGTATTCAAGTCGTTCATTTGACTCACGAAAGCCTTCTGTTGCTTTGCCTTTGGAACTGTGAAGCGTGGCCAGCTTATAAATCGCAAGATTAGATGGTTTGAATCCAGCAATTGTCCGAATTGCGGTGATCAATCTCTGGTCATCTTTTGAGTTTGATTTAGATAATTTTAGTAAGTTCCACACAGGATTGAGGGCCTTACTCCACTTTTTTGAGAAGGATGGAAAAATTATGTCCACCAAAGCCAAACGTATTGCTTAGTGCAATTTTTACTTCTCGCTTTTGAGCTTTGTTAAAAGTAAGGTTCAACTTGGGATCCAATTCTTCGTCATCAACAAAATGGTTGATGGTTGGCGGTATCGTGCTTTCCTTAATGGCAAGGAGACACGCAATCGCCTCAATTGCACCAGCAGCACCCAGCAAGTGGCCGGTCATTGATTTGGTAGAGCTTATGTTCAGTTTGTAAGCATGCTCTCCAAATACTTTTTGAATGGCTTTAATCTCACCGATATCTCCTAGTGAGGTAGAGGTACCATGGGTGTTAACATAATCAACCTCTTCAGGTTTTATGTCAGCTTCCTCAAGTGCATATCTCATTACTTTTAGAATACCAGTACCTTCAGGATGTGGCGCTGTAATATGATAGGCATCAGATGACATGCCACCCCCAATTATTTCTGCGTAAATTTTTGCGCCTCTTCTCTTAGCATGTTCGTATTCTTCAAGGATCAATGCTCCGGCACCCTCACCCAGGACGAACCCATCTCGGTCTTTGTCATACGGTCGAGAGGCAGTTTCCGGAGCATCATTTCTTTCTGACAAAGCTTTGAGCGCATTGAAACCACCAACACCTGCAATGCAGATAGCAGCTTCTGATCCGCCAGAAACAATGATATCAGACTTTCCAAGTTTTAGAAAAGTATAAGCATCATAAATTGCATTGGTTGATGAGGCACAAGCAGAAACGGTGACATAGTTGGGTCCACGAAAACCATACTTAATCGAAATGTGACCAGCGCTCAAATCTGGAATCATCTTGGGAATGAAGAAAGGATTGAATCGTGGAGTGCCATCTCCGGCAGCAAATGATCTCATTTCTTCCTGGAACGTCAGCAAGCCTCCTATTCCAGATCCCCAGATTACGCCAATACGGTCAAGATTTAGTGAGTCCAATTGTAATTTTGAGTCCAGTATGGCTTCATCTGCTGCTACCATTGCATACTGCGCAAACGGATCAAGTTTTCTCGCATCCTTTCTGTCCATGAAATTTACCGGATCGAAACCTTTTAGCTCACAAGCGAACTTGGTTTTGAAAAGAGTGGTATCAAACTTCGTAATAGGAACCGCACCGCTTTTTCCATTGCGAAGGCCTTCCCAATATTCGGAAAGGGTGTTTCCAATAGGCGTAAGCGCACCTGCACCGGTAATTACTACTCGTTTAAAAGTCATAAAACTATTTGGTGGCGAAGAACTTGGGTTATTTCTTCGCGTTCTCCTCAAGGTAAGAAATCGCCTGACCCACTGTGGCAATATTCTCAGCCTGGTCATCAGGGATGGAAATGTTGAATTCCTTTTCGAACTCCATAATCAATTCTACGGTATCCAATGAGTCGGCACCAAGATCGTTTGTAAAGCTTGCTTCAGGAGTTACTTCAGATTCTTCCACACCTAATTTGTCGATGATGATCTGTTTTACTTTTTGTGCGATTTCAGACATGTTATTATTAGTTTAGAGTATTCAAAAATCTGTGCAAATAAAGAGATTTAGTGCAATATTGGCAAGCCTTTTTAGTGGCGGGTAATTCTGACGCATTTGTTATTTGGTTATATTATTGGTTTAAACGTGTAGAAAAGGTTTCTAAAGTTTGATTTCTATTAAATCCTTTGTAATCAAGTTAATCAATCTTATGATTCAGAAAGTGCAAACCGGGCAAATAAAATGAAAAAAAGCAGGCTTGATATTGAATATACATATGATTTTGAGTTATTGGGCCTTATTTCCTCGGTAAAAGGCTATCGTTTGGCCTGGGAAATAAATAAATTACTAGGTGTGAGACTAATTAAAGTGCCTGATTTAGTCATTCGCCAAAAGAACAAAACTGATTTGAATTACTCCTATTTTGCTTCGGGAGGCACTGCTAATCGCATTAAGCTTTTCAGGAATAAATCCAACGAAACAGACATTGTTAAGAATCTTTTACTTCCTGAATATCCTCATTTGGATTACATTTTGTTGACCGAGGGTGAGGAACATATGGACATCAATCGATTGCAAGAACTCTTAAATAATATTCCTTCCATCGAATTGGTCGCTTTCCTACCTTTGGCCTCCTTAAAATCGAAGGAGAACTTCATTTTTTAAATTCCTCATGGAAAAAATTTCATATAACAAGACAAAGATTGTTGCTACCGTAGGTCCAGCATCTAACAATAAAGAAATGCTTCGCGCCCTTGTAAAGGAGGGAGTCGATGTATTCCGCCTTAATTTTTCTCATGGCACACATGAGGATCATCTTAAGGTGATCAACTATGTACGTGAAATCAATGCTGAAATGGGGACAAATGTGGCTTTACTGCAAGACTTGCAAGGGCCGAAGATCCGTGTAAACGACATGCAGCCTGGGATAGAAATTGTAGCAGGAAAGGAAATTATTATTACAACTCGCGAAGTTTTGGGAAATAGTGAGCTCGTGAGCACATCCTATGACAGGTTACCAAAAGATGTAAAGGTTGGTGACATGATTTTGATTGATGATGGAAAAATAGAATTGAAAGTAAAACAGGTAAGAGATATTGATGTGGTCTGCACTATCATCTATGGTGGCCCGTTAAAACCAAGAAAAGGTATAAATCTTCCGAATACAAAAGTTTCTGCTCCATCCTTAACGGAAAAAGATTTGGCTGATTTACACTTTGGCCTTACGCACAAAGTGGATTGGGTGGCTTTGTCATTCGTTCGAAAGGCACAGGATATTATCAGCTTGCGCGAAATCATTGATGGTCAGAAATCAACTACCCGGATAGTCGCCAAAATTGAAAAGCCGGAGGCATTGAGCAATATTGATGCTGTCATAACTGCTACGGACGCTGTGATGGTTGCACGTGGAGACCTTGGAGTGGAAATTTGGATGGAAGAAGTACCAATGGTACAGAAAATGTTGGTGGAGAAATGTAACAAGCTGGGTAAGCCTGTAATTGTGGCTACCCAGATGATGGAGAGCATGATTGAAAACCCAAGACCCACAAGAGCCGAAACCAACGATGTGGCAAATGCTGTAATGGACGGGGCTGATGCCTTGATGCTTTCTGCGGAAACAGCAGCGGGTAAATACCCCATTGAAGTTATCCGCAGCATGGTGAGGACCATTTGTTCAGTTGAAAAGCAAGGAAACATTTTTTTTAAGTTCCGCGAGCTTGATCCGAAAGCACCCAATTTTTTTAATGATAGCTTGATCCTTACGGCCTGCAAACTGGCGAAGGACGTTAACGCAAAGGCAATAGTGGGTATGACTCAATTTGGATACAGTGCCTATAAGGCAGCATCCCACCGTCCCAATACCAATATTTTTGCCTTCACCAGTAATGAGTCAATTATAAATACTATGAATTTAGTTTGGGCGACACGTGCTTATCACTATGATAGAGCTGCTTCTACGGATGCAACTATTGCTGACGTGGAGGCCATCCTTAAGCGGGATGGTCATGTGCAGGCAGGCGATACTTTTATTATTCTTGCCAGTATGCCAATTGATGAACGTGGACGATCTAATATGATAAAGGTACATTTGGTGCAATAAATTCAGATGCTGGATACTCGATGCTTGCTTCTAGTGACTTGAATCCATCCTCTAGAATCCAGCCTCTAGTTTCGGCTCTACCATAATTACGTCTTCGCGATCAACCACCACGGCACCAGTGGGGTCGCCTTTTCGTTTGCGTACAAATTTTTTAGGTGTTACGCTTACAGGACAAAGTGAGTCTGTTTTTCGTTTGGAATTATATGCCGCTAATTCAGCTGCACGCTCAATCACATCCTTAGGAAAACTTTTACCAGATTGATGTTTGATAAGTACGTGTGAACCGGCAACATCTTTAGCGTGAAGCCACAGATCTTCTTTGTAGGAATATTTCAGGGTGAGTGTATCGTTACTTTCTGCGTTGCGCCCTACCCAGATTTTGTATCCTTTAAATTCAAACTCATGAAAAGGTAAGATATCCTGATTCTCTTTTTTCTTCTCTATCTTATTAGGACCAGTTGAAGTTAGGCGCAACTGCTTTAGGCTTGTAAAGGATTCAATTTCTGTTATCAGCCCTTTATTCTTTTCTAATTCTTTTTCTTTACGAGCGATAGCTTCTTTTAATTTCTGGATTTCGATCTGCTGGTTTTTTCCTTTTCGATAAAACACTGCTGCATTTTTCTGAGGTGACAAGTCGTGCTTTAATTTGATCTCTAGCAATTGATTATTGTCATAGAAATTTTCTACGGATATTTTTTCTTCCCCTGTTTTAATTCGGTGAAGATTGGCCATGACCAGATCTCCCCAGGCCTGATAATGCTGGTCACTTAGCAATTCTTGAAGTTTTATCTTGTTTTTAGAGATGTAACTCAATGCGTTTTTTTCCTGTTCGCGAAGAGGCCTCAGGGCAATTGCTTTTTCTGAATAAAAAGCCTGCGTTTGAGTGTGTTGTTGAAAGAACTCGTTGATGGCATTTATGGGATCGGTAAGTTGGTTTATGATTTTCCAGAAAGGCAATAATGAGAGAATGAGCTTATTCTCTTTTTCTAAAATGTAGTAGTGAGGTTCGTTGAGTTCCTTTATTGTTTCCTGAAATAGGATCCACTTTGTTTCAGTATCAGTAGATTGAAAACCCTTGTGATCGAGATAAACCCACCCGGGTTTTCCTAAAGTAAAATAGGTTTGGTGCAGATCGGTTAAGTGATTTAGAAATCCTTCCCTGCTCCAGTCAATTTCGCGATCCAGTTCGGATATCTTGATTTGAAAATCAGTATTGAAATGGTTTCTAAAAATTTCTTTTGGGATATCATGCTCAAATAGAATAATATTGGCGCGGTTGCCGTGCATTTTAAAAAGAAGTGAACAATGTTCTTCGAGTTCTATAGAAAAACATCGCTCATTTTTAAATTGACGGATGCTTTCAACTTTTCTCATGAGCGAATCATTGAAAAGATCAACACTATTTTTACGGGCGCGGTTAAACGATTCAGGGAAAGAAAGGCAGCAGAAATCGGATTGCAGGCTGGCCTTAATGAAAAAGGATTTTATTCCATTGTTAAATTCGAGAATCAGTTCTTCTTTATTCTGGCTGAAACTTGAGACCAGGGTGGTGCCCACTAATTTGGTTTTCAGGGCCGATGAAAGCTGTCGGAGAAAGAAATAATTATTATGCACAATTACAGTTCGAGGATCAAGCCATCGAAGGATAAAGCTACCGATTCAGGAAGTTCTTTTTCAACTTTTCTCTGGGTGCCTAATCTGTGACTAATGTGGGTAAAGTAGGTTTTTGGAGCGCCAATCTTCCTTGCCATGGCTATTGCTTCTTCCAGATTAAAATGAGAAACATGCTTTTCGCGTTGCAAAGCATTGAGCACTAATACTTGAGTACCTCTTAATTTCTCAATCGTCTGATCCGGAATAAAATTAGTATCGGTGATATAACTGAAATTTCCAATGCGAAATCCCAGAACGGGCATTCTCAAATGCGTAACAGGTAGTGGCGTAAAGGTTACTCCCTCCACCATAAATGGTTGATCATTTATTTCAATCAGGTCTAATCGAGGTATCCCAGGATATTTATCATCTGAGAAGGCATAGTAGAACTCGGTCTGCAATTGCTCGTGCACAGCTTTTGTTCCATACACGGGCATGGGAATTTTTTGTATGTAATTGTATGCCCTTACATCATCTAGCCCTGCAATATGGTCTTTATGACTATGTGTGAAAACTACGGCATCTAATCTCTTGATTCCTTCGCGAAGCATTTGCTGACGGAAATCAGGACCTGTATCGATGACAAAACTTTTTCCATTAACCTCCAGGTGTATGGAAGATCTCAATCTTTTGTCACGATAATCCAGCGACCGGCAGACTTCGCACTCACACCCAATGACTGGCACACCCTGAGAAGTTCCGCTGCCAAGAAAGGTGACTTTCACAGCCGGCAGATTAAAGGGTGACTTCGGTCTGTGATAATTCCTGATAAAGCTTAAGGCTCTTCTCGGTAAATTTAGTAGTATCCAATTCGACACTCTTGAGAATATCCAGAAGAGTGTTGATCTTGCCTTCGGTGGTGAAGAACTTATTGATAATCATAATCTTCTGCTCCTTTAGCAGGCAGTATCCCGATTTAAAACTTCCTTTTTCGTACCGTAGAATGTAATCAGATTCTGCAATCAGATCTTCTAACTTGGTCAGGAATTGATTTGTGTATTTGATCATTCGTAGTGGCGAATTATTCAGTTGCAAGATAGGTATTTTAAAACATATAGTATCGAGTCATTTATCGGGTCCGACCGGCCGTTTCACGGATAGGGTGTTTCATGACTATCTACTTGCGGCTATTGATTAATTTTGAGTGTGAATAAAAAACTCATCGTGATAGTAGGTCCCACTGCTGTTGGAAAAACGGCTGTTGCGATTTACTTAGCGCAACATTTTGGAACGGAAGTCATTTCTGCCGATTCCAGGCAAATATACAAGGAGTTGGAGATTGGGACAGCCAAACCCACCAAGTCAGAACTTGGACTAGTCAAACACCATTTTGTAAGTATAAAGTCAATTACAGAAGACTATGATGCTGGGCATTTTGGACGGCAGGCGCTCGAATTAATTCACGAATTGTTTAAAAAGCAAAACCATGTCATTCTATGTGGGGGATCCGGCCTTTATGTAAAAGCTGTAATCGAGGGATTTGATGATATGCCTGTTGTGGCTGAGGGAGTGCGGAAGAATATTATTAAAGTGTATGAAGAGAAAGGGCTTGCTTGGTTGCAACAACAAGTGGAGGCTTCCGATCCCGATTACTTTTCGATTGTTGATCAGAAGAACCCTCAACGATTGATGCGGGCCCTTGAGTTGAATTATTCAACTGGTCAGCCTTTGAATAGGTTTCGGAAAAAAGGTAAGCTCAATCATTCTTTTGAAATTGTAAAGATTGGGTTGGAACTTGATCGTGAAGAACTTTATAAGCGAATTGATGCACGGATGGATGCAATGATTAAAGCTGGACTATTTGATGAGGCTTTGCACTTCTCTTCACAAAGGGAGCACAATGCATTGCAAACTGTTGGCTACCAGGAAATTTTTGGCTACTTCGATGGACGTTACGATAAAGAAGAAGCCATCCGCTTGCTCAAGAGAAACTCCAGACGGTATGCCAAAAGGCAGATGACTTGGTTTAAAAGGGATAAGGAGATAAAGTGGTTTAGACCAAATGATAGCGATTCTATATTGGAAATGATTCAAAATTCAACATCCAAGATCAAATGAGGTTATGCCAATGAAGTTTCTAATTTTGAATTTTGATTCTTAGATGTTGAACAAGAAGTTATTAATCATCACGTACTACTGGCCGCCATCAGGTGGAAGTGGTGTACAGCGATGGCTGAAATTTGTAAAATACTTATCTCAGATGGGTTGGGAACCGATCGTATTTACTCCCGAGAACCCAATGTTTACCATTCCAGATGAATCGCTCCAAAAAGATGTGCCCATTTCTATAGAAATCATCAAGCTTCCCATATGGGAGCCTTATGAGGCATTCTTTAAATTTTCAAAGCTGTTTGGCAAGAAAAATATTAAGCAAAGTGACTTCGTAACAATTGGTAAGAAATCAATTTTTCAAAAAATAAGTAGTTGGGTTCGTGGCAACTTCTTCATTCCAGACGCTCGCGTTTTTTGGGTGAAGCCTTCAGTGGATTTTCTATCTGATTTTTTGAAAAGTAATGATGTTGATAAAATCGTTACAACCGGGCCGCCACACAGCATTCATCTGATCGGATTAAAACTTAAGCAGAAAAATCCATCATTGAAATGGATTGCAGACTTTCGCGACCCCTGGACGGAATGGGATTTATTAGATACGTTATCCCTCACAAGCATGGCCAGAAAGATACATCGGAAGCTGGAACGAGAGGTACTGCAAATGGCGGATCGTGTGATAACAATTGCTCCCTATCATGTTACTCGGCTGGAATCATTGAGTGGAAGAAAGATAGATTTGATTACCAATGGTTTTGATGTGGACGATTTTGAAGAAGTTGTTCAGACACAGACAGATCGTTTCACGATACGACATGTTGGCATTGTGGATGGGTTGCGTGATCCTCGACCGGTAATGGAAGTCATTAAATATTTGAGTCAAAATCATCCTGATTTCGCAAGCAATATTCTCATTGAATTTATTGGCAATGTAAACAGTGCCTTTAAGGAATTTGTAGAGCGAGATGTTGTCTTATCGAAGATCACTCTCTTCATTGACCAAATGCCACATTCACAATTGCTTGCTTTGTATGGTCAAACCGATCTTCAACTTTTGGTCCTAGCCTCGACAGCCATCGCACCAGGAAATCTTCCTGGCAAATTCTTTGAGTATTTAGCTTCGGGTAATCCAATATTGGCCATTGGTCCAGTGGAGGGAGATGCTGCTGCCGTGTTAAGAAAAACAAAAGCAGGTGAAATTTTCGAGCGATCTGATATAAAGGGCATTCAAACTGCCTTACTTGGGTTTTTTAGTAATTGGAAGGAGAGAAGAACATCAGGGGATCGTGATGTAGCTGCCTACACTAGAGAAAGACTGACGCAACAATTGACGCAATTACTGGAAACGCTTTGATTTAATTCCGATCAACCATAAAATTTTCTTCACCAGAATGTTTCCGTCAGGAGAAGCATTCGAAAATAAAACCAGAACACCAAAACCAATTGTAATAAGGATTGATCGATAGGCAATGTCAATAAAAACATAATTAACCTTTGGCAGAATTAGATTGAGTCCTACGACCGCCAAAGCAATCAATAAAACTTTAAACGTTCCAAAACTAAACGGCTGCATTTTCAAGGTAGCCCAGATGAAAATGAATTTAATCAGATTAAAAAATATAAGAGCAAGCGCAGCCCCAATGGCAGCACCATTAATGCCATAAGCGGGTATTAATAAATTATTGGCAAATATTATTGAACCGGCTAGTAATATGATGAGCACAATATTAAATCCATAATACTTTGACAGAACAATAATCTCGCTACTCGGCCCAAAAATCATATCAATCAATTTACCAAAGCCAACAATGATTACAACATATTTTCCAGTTTGGTAGATTTCATTTTTTGGGATGAGTTGAAAGATATTATCAAGATTTGCCCATACACCAATAAGTATAAGAGCCCCAATAATGAATTGATTGATAGCCGTCTTTTGATAAATAGTTTGTATGTCCTTCGCATCCTTTTTCTCGAATGCCCTGGCAATTAATGGCATCGCAACCTGGCTGAGTGCTCGCTTGGGTACTTCAATAACCGTTGCCATGTAAAAAGCGGTAGTGTAAACTGCATTGGCAGCAAGTCCTAAAAGACCGGATACCATAATGCTATCAACTTTTCCTATGATGATTAACCCGGCAGTTCCAGCAAAAGATAAAAGACTGTATTTTAAAAGTTCTGGTAGTTTTAATTTGTGAGTCACTGAAAATTCAAGTCCAAATTTCAGATCGCCATTTTTAGCGAGATAGGTCATCAATATAATCAGACAAAGTAAATAGCCAAGCGTTGTGGCAATGATGAATTGTTGAAAACTGAGATAATTAAGAAAATACAGAAGAACGAATACCGACAATAATAGCCTTGATATTACTTCTCTCAATAGATTAGGAACGACTGTCTTTAGCAATGATCTGGAGTAGGCTTCCAACAGCGAAGTGATCAGCAAAATCAAGGTTAGCCAAAGTACCAACGAAGAATAATGAATGATTTCCTTTGCGTTGTCTTCAAAGTAGACAAGAATGGATGTCTCGAAAAGCCGGAAGAGTAAAAAGAAGATACTAAATCCAACAACTGACAGCAATAACATCAGACTTATAAAACTTCCGGATGTTTTTTGATCTTTAACAAATTGAGGGTAGTAGCGAAAAATACCTGAGGCCAACCCAAATTGAGCAAATGGAGAGAGGAGTATGGCTGCATCTTGAATAGTCCTGAACAACCCAACTTCTTCAGGTGAGAGAAACTTGGGATACAGGTAAAGCAAATTAACATAACCGATTGCTACACCGCAGTAGGAAATGATGGTAGTGATAATGCTTTGACGTATAACGAGGCCCATGGCGGCCGAAGTTATTTTTAATTCATGACAAATTCTTGTTGTGGGTGATTTTTTTTGAAAGAGAATTCTATTTATTCATATTTTTGTTATCTATGCCCATGAAGAACTTGCTTTTCATTTATTGCTCATGAAGAGAATAAAAATACTGTTGACATTTGATTATGAACTGCCTTTGGGATATTGCACGGATTATCAGAATGCGTTGTTTGAACCTGCTGCCAATCTGATCAATTGTGCCAACAGCCTTAAAGTACCTATCGTTTTTTTTGCTGATGTATGTAGTGCTATTCGGTTCAAGGAATGGGATTATGAAAACTACTATATTCCTTTCGTTGATCAACTAAAGCAATCTTTACTAGCGTACCATGATGTTCAACTTCATATTCATCCACATTGGATGAATTCAACGTATTCAGGTGGTAAGTTTATCCCATCACACAATTTCTCGTTAAGTTCTTTTAAAGAGTCTTCGTCAGGCTATACCATTGAAAAAATAATTGACGAAACCTTTAAGGAGTTAAATGAAATAGGCAAACTAGGTAGAGCGGATTATAATTGTGTTGCATTTCGTGCTGGCGGTTATGATGTTGAGCCTGAGTCGAAGCGAATATTAAATAAATTGTACGAGTCGGGGATCAGGATTGAAAGTTCGGTGATCAAAAATTTTTACCTCGACTATAGTTTCAGTCATATCGATTACTCTAACTCACCAAAGCCATCGAAGTGGTTAATCTCGAAAAATGGACCTTTGACAAAAGAAGGAAAAGATTTGCTTGAGCTTCCAATTTCCAGCATGCCGGTGACCTTGACTGATATTGTAAGGAGACGCGTAAAGAAGACATTGAATAATCGTGTTTATAAACAAAGGGTTTTTGCAAATTCAGGAAAAGGCTTTTTGGCGATTTCTGGAAATCAGACACTTACAAGTAAATTTAGAAAAATAACAAATCCGCAAGTGCTTTCATTCGACAAAGAACATTTTGAGTATGAGGATCTAGCTGCTATTGTTTCACACAATGTTAAGAAGTACCAGCAGGAGCCTGGCGATTTGATTCTTACGGCAATTGGTCATCCAAAGTCAATGGGTGCCTACCATCTAAATTTGATGAGAGAATTTGTTGAGAAGAGCCGACAGAGGTATAAAGATCAATTGGAATTTGTCACGTATCCTAACGTTCTGGAGTCTTATAAAACAGTTTTGTATGTTTAAAAGGCTTGATCAGTTTTTAAGACAACATTTTCCTGCACTTCATGGATGGCTAAAAGGGTATACGCGTTCTTTTAAGAAATCTGTTAATCCGCAACTCAGTCGGGCTGAGTTTGTACAAGTCCTTCGAAACGACCTGAAAATAAAAGCTGGTGATATCTTATTCGTCCATTCTTCCATGCGTAACCTTTATCTTTCATTTGATAAGCAGGAAATTCTGAACATCCTTTTGGATGCCGTTGGGCAAGAAGGCACTCTGCTATTTCCTTGTTGGCATTTTAATATTCGGGCGGAAGACTACATTAAGCAACATGATGTGGTCTTTGATTTCAAAACCTCACCATCCGCGATGGGAAGGATATCAGACGTACTTCGGAGCAATCCGCTTGCACATCGGAGTCTCCACCCTACGAATTCGGTCATAGCTATAGGTAAACATGCAGCTGAATTAACGGCAGGACATGAAGCCGATATTTACCCATGTGGTATCCATTCACCCTGGCACAAAATGATGAAATACAACGCAAAAGTGATTGGCGTTGGTGTAACTGTGGATAATCTCACATTTGTCCATGCTATTGAGGATTTCATAAAAAGTGATTTCCCTATCATGACACGAATGGAAAAAATATTTTCATGCAAATGCATTGATAGAAGTGGAAAAGAAATCATGATTGGTACGCTAGTGGCCAGTACCAAAATAAGTCCGCGCGATGTGGTTGGCTTTTTTAAGAAACATATCTCAACGAGCGCTTATCGGCCAGTTAAAGTAAAGAACATGGACTTCTTCAGCCTGGACACGGTGCCCATCTTTGATGAGATAAAAAACCTCGCATTGGCAGATAAAACTATTTACAAATTTTAATCATGAATAAAAGCAAGCCGAGTGTTGGCTACAGTTATGAACATGAGTTCTCTTTTTCTCAGAATTCGGTAAATCGTTTTGCCGAGGTAACAGGCGACAATAATCCTATTCATTTGGATGAACAGTATGCTGCGTCTACTCCCTTTAAGAAGCCAATCATGCACGGTTTTTTATCCGGTACTATCTTTTCAAAAGTATTTGGAACCATCTATCCTGGTGAAGGTACCATTTATTTAAAACAAGAAATGATTTTTAAACGCCCGATGTTTGTTAATATCACATACACCGCAAAATTTAATGTGACGGCTATAGATGCTCACAAGAATACATTGGAAATTGATTGCAAAGTAGTGGATGCAGATGAGAAGGTTTGTATAGATGGAAAGGCAACGCTGATGAACAAACGAATATTTGAATGATCAATTAAGCGATATACTTCTGAATCAAATGAAGCTTTTCAGGATGAACAAAAAAGCAGTCATGAACTCCGTTGTCCACTTTCCGGAAGAGAGTTGAAACGGGATGAAGCTTTCCACCTAAGTAATTAAAGAACTGATACCCATTCCGTTTCATAATACGTTCCAGTGGCTCCTCGTTAGTTTTAAATAGAGTTTCAGAAATAATTATTGGTTTCCTTTTTAATACTTCTGAAGCTCCTTCCAGAATGAGATGCTCGGTTCCCTCTGTATCCATTTTTATAATGTCCGGCCAGGGTTCGTTCATTTTCTGAACGAAACGATCAAGTGAGGTAATCTCTACGGTAACTATTTTCATCAATCTGCCAGGCTGCTCAATGTTGAGATTACTTACCGCGATAAGATTGTGTTTCAAGTAAGAGTATTTGGTGTGAGTTGCTTCTAGAAATTCAACATGACCAACTTCGTTTCCAATGGCGATGGGATAAGGTTTTACTCTGTTTTCGAAGTGATTAACTTTAATATTCTCCTTCAAATAGTGAAAAGGACCACTTGCTGGCTCGAATGCGACTGCAATAATTTGTGGATTGACTGTTGCGGCCAATATGGAGTAATAGCCGGCATGCGCGCCAACATCGTAGTAACATACGCAATTTTTAATAAGGTCTTCAAATACGGACGTATATTCAACGGAGTATGGTCCCTTCCAGAAGAGCAATTGTGAGGTGGTGTTCGTTTGATTTGTTACAAACCTGAACCTAGTGTTCTTCAAATGAACCGTAATAGTACCCGATGGTGGAATCTTAATAGAAGCAGGAAGAATTGGGCTTAAGAATTTATTTATATTTCGTAAGACTTTGTTGACGAGTGAATGATAGATCAACCGGAATAAAACCTCTTTCATCTTCTATGGCTTAAACCAAATGGTGGTATCAAATAATCCTGTCGTGGTAGTGATTCTTTTCCAACTTTCTAAAACTGCGAACACAGGCTTGTACCGATCCCGGTCAGAATTGTCCAACACAAACACGCCTCCTGATTTTAGTTTCGGTATTGCGTTCAAACAACATTCCACACGCGCACGGCCGTCAACAATGATAAAATCAAAGTGCTCATTGTTGAACGTAGAAACAAATGAAAAGTAGTCGTGATATTCTTTGCGGATCGTTAAGTCTTTGGCTGTGAGTTTGTAATCATTATAAAAAGTATAATCCGCATTTATTTCAACTTTGCTGGTTGGGATAAAATGGTAATCCACATTAATGATTCCCAGCTCTATTAGTTTAGTCTTCACAATCTTGAACCACTGCTCGTTGTGTTCAATACTGGTAAGGTGTTTAAGATGTTTGGAAAAGAACAGGGTGCTAAAACCGCTTCCATATTCAAGTCCAATCATATTTTTGGTTAGTATTTTCTCGAAGACATTAATAGAAGCTTGACTTGTCCACGGACTTTGTGGATTAAACAATTTGAAAAGCTTGTAATTAACTTTCAGGATTGGCCTAAAGATTCTGTAGACAATATAAGGCATTGAGAACGACTTCGGGGCAATAATATTCTTCTTAACAAAGAAAAATTTCTTTGAGATTTCAAGGGCATTTTCATAAGTTGTTAATTGAGTCATATTAATTGAGCAAAGAAATATACAATTGAATTAAAGTTCGTTGTGTAGTTTCCCAATTTAAATCTTCATCCATGCTTGCCCTTCTTCCATTTTCCCCAAGCTGGGTTCTGAGTCCTTTGTTCTGATACAGTTCTAAAACTTTATTTGCAAAATCTTTCGGATCACCTGCCGAAAACACAAGCCCTGCGTGATGTTGGTCTACTAATCTTTTCAACGGAGCACTTGAACTTACGAGTAAGGGTCTTGCAGCCATCATCCCTTGAAAAAGTTTGTGGGGAACAGTATTGTCGGTATGCCCGTTGGATTGATGCGGAATCACGTTCACATCCGCTAAGTGCATGTAGGAGTAAAATTTTGAGAAAGGTTGGAACCCCAAAAAATGAACATTGTGTACGTGCTGCTGATTGACCAGTGATTTCAAACTTTCCATGACAGAAGAACTGCCAAAGCCCACAATGGCCAAATGTATTTCCGAATAGTCAACCAGATATTTCATTCCTTCTATAGCGGTATCTACGCCACGATGTGGGCCAATGCCGCCTGAATAGGTGAGAATAAATTTTGATGACAACGCCTTGTAAACATCTGTATCCAGTTTCTGTTGTACAAACCGCTTGTCTTCGGTATTAGTAACGACCGTAATTTTCTCTGGTTTGATGTGATGTTCGTTAATGATTCTTTCCTTCATCTCATCGACTACTGCAATGATTGCATCTGACTGTGCACAGGCTCTTTGCTCAAAGGTTGTCCAGCGAGTTGGGTTCATGAACAAATAGTTCTTCAATCTGACGATTGGATTCTTTTTCCATTTGAACCAGATTTTTAAAGCTTCCGGATAGTTTTCATGGAAGTCTACAACTACTTTAGTCCCCAGTTCTTTTTTCAGATTTAATGCCGTTCCGGCTAATGGTAAGTCGTGAATATGTACAATTGGAATATTTTCTGCTAGAATTTTCTTTCGGGCAGCAGTTAAGAACCGTGGATGATAGAACAGGATCGACATCATCACATCCCAAAAGGCAAGCAAGTAGTTATTTTTGCCAGCATCAATCCGGGTAATTTTAATTCCTTCAAATTCTTGCTCATAAGGTTCACTTTTCTTTCGAAGACAGAGTAAATAAATTTCAAATCCAGCTTGAAGCAGTGCATCCGACTCCTTTTTTACCCGTATATCTGATGGATAGGGGGCATTTAGTAACATTAAAATCTTCTTTGACACTTCAGGATTTTTATTTTCCGCAAAGAAAGGGAATTTTGCAGTCCGTTAAATAGCCTCATGAAAATAACCCTGATTGCTGGAGCCCGTCCTAATTTTATGAAAATAGCACCCATCATTCGTGCAATAGAACTAGCACAGAAGAATGGACACGATCTTCATTATCGGCTTGTTCACACCGGCCAGCATTATGACGACAAACTCAGCAAGGTTTTTTTTGAAGAGTTAGGAATCCCAGAACCCAACGTAAATCTTGGTGCTGGATCTGGAACTCATGCGGAGCAGACGGCTAAAATTATGATTGAGTTTGAAAAGGACTTAATCAGTAATCCTTCAGATTTGGTAGTGGTTGTTGGAGATGTAACCTCAACGATGGCCTGTACCATTGTCGCAAAAAAATTGAATACTAAGGTCGCGCATGTAGAAGGAGGTATTCGATCTTTTGATATGACTATGCCTGAGGAAATCAATAGATTGGTGACTGATTCTCTGGCGGATTATTTCTTTACAACGACATTAATTGCTAACGATAATTTGAGGCGAACTGGCATCCGGGAGGATCAATTGTTTTTTGTTGGAAATACAATGATCGATACGTTGATTTCAAATTTAACGAAAATAAAAAAACCTGGAGTATGGGAGAAACAAAAATTGCAAAGCGGAAATTATTTTGTGCTCACACTTCATCGCCCTTCTAATGTGGATGACCTTACTAAGTTTTCTAAACTCATGGAGAACATTGATAAAGGTTCTGGTATTCCAGTTATCTTTCCCGTTCACCCGCGGACTCGGAAAAACTTTTCTATTTTGGCTAATTTACCGGTCAATATTATTCCCGTAGATCCACTCAGTTATTTGGAATTTATATACCTGATTAAAAACGCTAAAGCCGTCATCACGGATTCGGGAGGTGTTCAAGAAGAGACCACTGTTTTGGGTATACCATGTGTAACTCTTCGAAACAATACGGAAAGACCGGAAACCGTCACCATTGGAACAAATGAGATGATTGGCGAGAATATGGATTCCCTCGCAAGGGCTTTTAAAATGATTAGCGTTGGCAGTTGGAAGAAAGGTGCCATTCCTGAACTTTGGGATGGTAGAACTTCGTCCCGGATTGTTGACATTATGGTTAAGTTGAAGGTCTAATTTTTTTTAAGGCGGCTTGGATTATCTTTCAGAAAGGAATCCCAAGACTTAGATTTGTTCTTGACATTTCCATTTTGAAAATGATGGCAGACAGCAACTCCAAGAGCATCTGTTGCATCCAAAAGTTTGGGGAGTTCTTTAATCCCTAAAATCTGCATCAGCATTCTGCCCACTTGTTCTTTAGATGCATTTCCATTTCCAGTCACCGATTGCTTTACTGTTTTTGGGGAATATTCCGAGATAGGCACTTCGCGATACAATGCAGCTGCCATGGCTACTCCCTGGGCTCGTCCTAATTTCAACATGGATTGAACATTTTTTCCAAAAAAGGGTGCTTCCAGAGCAACTTCATCTGGGTTGAATTCTTCCAGGATACTCAAAACCCGTTCAAATATTTTTTTTAGTTTAAGTTCGTGTGTCACGTACTTACTAAGATGAATGACTCCAAATTGTAACACAGTAAGTTTAGACGCCTTGACCAGAATAATTCCATAACCCATTACATTAGTGCCAGGATCAAGGCCTAAAATGATTTTCTCTTTAATGATTTTTTTCTCCATTTTGCTGGTATCGGCAATTTAATCATAAGCCTGCAATGACTATCTTTTTTTGTACAGTCTTCGCTATTTATTCATTATTCATCCTTTTCATGTTGATTGGTTGGAATAGAATGTTGCGACATGGGCATCACCATATTTCGCAGTTCAATCAGTCAATTTCCATAATCGTTCCATTTAGAAATGAAGAAAGTAATCTGCCTGTCCTCATAGAGACTTTAAAAGGAATAAACTACCCACAGGATAAGGTTGAAGTAATCCTGGTTGACGATCACTCTACAGACCATTCTTTGGAAATGGCGAATAAGTTGGTAAGAAACCTTGATAATTATAAGGTGTTCGTTGCTGCGGCAGAAGGAAAAAAGAATGCGCTTGCAGAAGGCATAAAAGGTTCTGTGGGTGATGTAATTGTCACAACGGATGCAGATTGTCAAGTCCCACCTGCTTGGTTAACTGCTATTAATGCCGAATTCCAAAATCCGGATGTAAAAATGGTTGTCGGTGGTGTCCGTATCAAACCGTCTACCTCTTTCTTTTCAAAACTTCAGGCATTGGAATTTAGTAGTTTAATTGGTTCAGCTGCCGCAACACTATCATTGGGTTTTCCTACGATGTGCAATGGCGCAAACCTATCTTACCGTAAGGTGACATTTGTGGATGTAAACGGATTTCAGGGTAACGTACACATCGCGTCTGGTGACGATGAGTTTTTGATGAGAAAGATTGTCAATAAATTCGGACCAGAGAGTTTGAGATTTTTAAGTGATCTCAATTCGGTAGTTAGCACTATTCCACAGGTTTCTGTTTCTGATTTTTTTGTTCAGCGCATTCGGTGGGCAGGAAAATGGAAGCATAATTCTTCCGTCATTGTAAAATTGTTGGCGTTTTTTATTTTCCTATTTCAATTCTCTTTTCTCACTTTAATACTATCTTTTTTTTGGGTTGGCATAAATGATACGCTGGTATTAATTGTTTTGGTAAAAATTTTATTGGAAGGCTTTTTATTATATAGGATTTCCCGGTTTCTTCGGCAAAAGATCAACTTACTTTCTTTTTTGGTAATGCAGATTTTATATCCAATCTACTGTTTGTTAATAGGCTCATTGTCCAATGGTCTTGTTGTTTTCTGGAAAGGCAGGGTAATTAAATAATGCCGGCATCGTTTGCGTTATGAATTCTTTAACAAAAACAAATTTAGTCGCCTTTCAATTTCTTTCTACCTTTACAAAGCGACTACTACGATGACTGAACAGTTTCTAATAAAGCAGATAGAAAAGAAAGAACTGGAGCTCAATGCTTTGCTTGAAATCACCCAGGCCATCAATGCAAATGTTCCGGAAGAATCACTTTATAAGATATTCAATTTTACGCTACGCTCTAATCTCAACATTAAAAAACTCTCACTTTTTGTGTTAGACGATATATGGAACTGCAAGGCCAGTTTTGGGACCAAAAAGAATTATCATAAAACAAAACTGGATGACCGGGTTGCGCTAATCAAGAACATTCATAAAATGTCTGAGTTCGAAGATTGTGAGTTTGACGAGTTCGACATGGTTATTCCGGTGTCGCATAAAACGGTCACGCTGGCCCTTGTTTTTGTAGGCGGCCTTGACGATCAGGAAACAAATCATGAAAATGCGGAAGGGATAAAATTTATTCAGGCGATAAGCAACATTATTATCGTGGCAATTGAAAACAAGAAACTTGCCAACAAGCAGTTGGAGCAGGAAGCCTTTCGCAAAGAGTTGGAAATTGCCAGTGATGTTCAGCAGTTTCTGTTTCCGAAAAGCCTCCCAAATACGGTTCGGTTAAAGGTAGAGGCTAGCTACCTGCCACACGATACAATTGGAGGCGACTATTATGATTACGTGCCCATCAATAAGAACCAGTTTCTGATTTGCGTTGCCGATGTGAGCGGTAAAGGAATACCAGCGGCCTTAATGATGTCCAATTTTCAGGCATCACTTCGTACTTTGTTACGACAGACTCCCAACCTGGTGGAAATTGTAGAAGCCTTGAATTATCAAGTATTGGAAAACACAAAGGGGGAAAAATTCATCACCTTTTTTGGTGCCATTTACGATATCAGCCTCCGCACAATGGTCTATGTAAATTCGGGTCACAATCCTCCTATTTTGTACGATAAGAAAAATGGTATTCGTCTGTTGGAGGAAGGAAGTACTGTACTGGGAGCCATGCATCCACTTCCTTTTATCAATGAAGGCTTTATTACTGATCTTGATGAGTTCCTGCTCTTTTGTTATACCGATGGGGTAACGGAAACAGTCGGGGAGGATGGCACTGAATTTGGATTTAACAGACTCATGAAATATTTCCGTGAAAATCATTACAAGGATTTACGGACCATACATCAGGATATTATTGTGGATTTGGATACCTTCAAAGGCCGCAATAGTTATCGTGATGACATTACCATGTTGACGTGCCGGGTAGAATCATGATTACAGTTCCTTCTTTGCAACCTTGGTGAAATGTTCAGAACCCCTGTTATTTTACCCTGGATATATCCAACACTAGTCTGGCGAATTCCGACAGAAGAAAAGGAAATTTTTCTAACCTTCGATGACGGGCCTGTTCCAGGCCCAACAGAATTCGTTTTGGATACCTTAAAGAAGAATAATATTGTAGCCACTTTTTTTTTAATTGGGGATAATGTAAGAAAGCATCCTGAAATTTTTCATCGCATTGTTGACGATAATCACGTCATCGGCAATCACACATTCAATCACCTTAAAGGCTGGAGTTATAGAAACAATGAATATGTAACAAATATTCAAAAGTGTGATGAGGCTTTCGGATTTACGTCCCAGCTTTTTCGGCCTCCCTATGGGCGTATTAAGAAATCCCAAATTAAAGAACTAACCAATTACCAGATTATCATGTGGGATGTGCTCACCTCTGATTATGCTACTTCCATGTCGCCTGAAAAATGCCTGGCGGGTTCCATTAGGGCCACGAGGCCTGGTTCAATTGTAGTTTTTCATGATAGTTTGAAGGCCGAACGAAACATGTCTTATGCTTTGCCTCGCTATATTGAACATTTCAGGGACAGAGGATACGTATTTAAAATGATCTCCACCACTAAAATCTGAATTCCTGCATCTGTAATGCTAATCGATTCTTATCCTAACTTTATCTTTTGGAATGAATCAGATTAGGAGAAAAGTATTAGTAGCACCTTTTGATTGGGGTTTGGGTCATGCAACTCGCTCAATTCCAATCATTCGTGAACTTCAACGTAGAGATTGTGAAGTGCTCATTGCCTCAAGCGGGGACGCTCTTGTTCTGTTGAAAAAAGAATTTCCAAGCATTCAAAGTTTTGAACTACCTTCCTATCGCGCCACCTATTCGAGGTATTTCCCTTTGATTTTCAAAGTATTTTTTCAGCTCCCAAAGTTTTTGGTGGTAATTGCCAAGGAACATCATGCGATTGAAAGGATTGTAAAACAACAACAAGTCCATTTTTTAATTTCTGATAACCGTTATGGTTGTTGGACAAAGCTAGTGCCTACCGTTTTCATAACTCACCAGATTAATATCCAAATGCCATTTGCTTTACAATGGATTCAAGCGATTGTTAATTTCTTTAATCATCGCCAGATTAGAAAATTTAACCATTGTTGGATACCCGATTTCCCGGAGAATAGATTGACTGGTAAATTGACAGAGCCCGGAAACGTATCTGTAAAATTTATCGGCATGCTTTCCAGATTTAACAAAGTGAATACGGATGTCGCACCGGCTTATGATTATCTCGCTTTGGTCTCAGGCCCGGAGCCGCAACGAACTATTTTTGAGAGAAAGGTGCGACTATGTTTTTCTGAAGTTGAGGGAAGGAAAATAGTAGTGAGAGGATTACCTGGATTAGTCGAGGAAATTGTCAGTCTTGGTGATTTGGATGAAGTCAGTCACCTTACTGCAGATGAACTTCAACGAATAATTGAACAGAGTAGGCTGGTGATTTGCCGGTCTGGTTATAGTTCAATTATGGATGTAGCCGCTTTGGGAAAGCGTGCTTTGTTAATACCCACACCAGGTCAAACCGAGCAAGAATATCTTGGAGCGGAATTGATGAAAATGGAAAAAGCACTTTCAGTGAAACAAGATTCTTTTTCAGGGAACGACTTACTTCGTGCAGAAGGCTATACTGGATTTCTCAACGGTTTTTCAATGGATCTCCTGAAAAAAGAAATTGACGCCATCTTAAGGCAATGTATCGTAAAATGAAATTTACCTTTGTCAACTAAATCAGTTTGTTACCTGCAACCTGAGAACTGAAACTATTTTGAATCCTAAATCTTGAACATTTGAATTTCATCGACACACATGCTCACATTTACACCGAAGAATTTGACGCTGATCGGGAGGATATGCTTACACACAGTGAGGAGGAAGGTGTGGATAAAATATTCATGCCCAATGTAGATCATGCTTCCATCGACCGCATGATGGAGGTTGAGTTAAAGCACCACAACCGATGTATTGCCATGATGGGATTACACCCATGCTCTGTTAAAGGTGACTTTCAAAAAGAGCTATACCTTGTTGAGCAATGGCTAGCCAAACGTAAATTCTCTGCCATAGGAGAGATGGGTACTGATTTGTATTGGGACAAGACGTTTTGGGATCAACAAAAGGAAGCTTTTTCAATTCAAGTGGGTTGGGCAAAGCAGCACAATCTTCCCCTTGTTATACACTCACGTGAATCGATCAGTGAAACCATTGAGCTATTAGAGCCGCAATTAAATGATAAACTCACCGGAGTATTCCATTGCTTCAGCGGAAATCTTGAGCAAGCAAAAAAGATAATTGACATGGGTTTTTATTTAGGTATAGGAGGTGTGGTCACCTTCAAAAATGGGGGGTTGGATAAGGTGCTACCCGAAATTGACCTTAAGCACATCGTTCTCGAAACCGATAGCCCATACCTTGCGCCTGTTCCACATCGAGGAAAGCGCAATGAGCCGGCTTACATTGCTTTGATTGCCCAAAAAATAAGTGAGCTTAAAAAGATTTCATTAGAGACATTGACGCAAGCAACGACAGCAAATGCCCAAAGCCTGTTTAAAAACTGGAAACCCGATGATTTTAATCCGTAACTTAAAGGGAGCAGCCTGAAGTTCTACACCATTTCATCGAAAAATTATGCAATACAAAATTATCAATATCAACACCGCCAAACCCGATAAGCCCAAGTCAAGGGTAATGATCATTTACACGGGTGGAACATTTGGGATGACCGCTGATTCGCAAGGAGTTCTGGTGCCATTTGACTTTGCACTGATCATGGAGCATCTCCCCACGCTCCGTAATCTCTTTCTGGACCTCACAGTGATTTCATTCGACAACCCTGTTGATTCCTCAAATGTTGGACCAGCACATTGGCAAACTATCGGGCAAATAATTTTCGATCATTATTCAGAACTGGATGGATTTGTTGTCCTCCATGGGACAGATACAATGGCGTTCACAGCCTCTGCCTTAAGTTTTATGTTGCAAGGCTTAACCAAGCCAGTTATTCTAACGGGAGCACAACTTCCTATTAGTGAACCTCGATCAGATGCTCGTGAAAATCTGATCACATCTTTGGAGATTGCCTCTGCAAAAAAAGATGGCAAGGCTTTGGTGCCAGAAGTTTGCATTTATTTTGATTATTCGCTATTGCGCGGGTCACGCTCCAAGAAAGTTGAAAGTATGCACTTCGATGCCTTTGAATCTGAGAACTATCCTCTACTTGCAAAGGCAGGTGTTAAAATCGATTATAATTTTGCTGCGATCAACAAACCAAATTGGGATGCGACCTTGCGGCTATTAACAAATATGGATTCGAATATCTCTATTTTAAAACTTTTCCCAGGGATAAACCGGGAAACTGTTGATGCAGTTCTTACTACCACCGGATTAAAAGCAGTGGTGTTGGAAACCTTTGGATCGGGCAATGCTCCTTCCTCAAAATGGTTGATTGAAGGGCTTATGGGTGCTATTAGCAGAGGAGTTTTAATTCTTAATATTTCACAATGTCCTGGTGGGAGGGTTATTCAGGGAAAATATGAAACGAGTAAAGCTCTTGATGAGATAGGGGTAATCAGTGGTGCAGATATGACTACTGAGGCTGCAGTAACTAAGCTTATGATCTTACTGGGTGAATACGGCTTGGAAAAAACCTTCCAACTAATAGATCAACCATTGGCAGGTGAACTATCTCAGTGATCAACGTTAGGTCTACAAGCGCTATTTAGCGGAGAGGGCGGGATTCGAACCCGCGATACCCTTTCAGGTATACACACTTTCCAGGCGTGCTCCTTCAACCACTCGGACACCTCTCCTAATTCCCAATTCAATATAAAACATCACGATAAGTCAATACAATTTCGCGTGTTAGCTGAGAACAATTTCAACTATCCATCTTTTAGGGATGTGTAACGCATTCCTTTAAAAGGGGCACAAATAAATGGATTTAATAGTCTGAACGCAAGGAAGCGAGGTTATTTGATTAGCGCCTGTCAAATTTTAGAATACTATTTGTTGTGGCTAGCGTAGCTTTTAGCATTCTTTACCAGACTAACGACCTAATACAAATAGAATTTTAGTTTTTTTTTCATTTTCTTGCTTAGAAATAACTAAAACGTTTAATTTTGGCCACTTCAAAGTTATAATAAACCTTAAACCATGAAAAAACTACTTGCTATTCTTGCTTTCCTGGGAGTACTAGCATTCGGCAGCACCTCCTCTTACGCTCAAACAGATACAACTGCGGCAGCCTCAGACGCTGTTTCAGAAGAATCAACATCAGGCGTCACTGAAGTTGCTTCTGATGAGGTCTCAGCCGAAGGAGAGAAAACTTTCCATCAGGCTGTTAAAGATTATTTTATTCAAGGTGGCCCTCCATTTATGTGGCCTATCCTGTTTGCAATGGTTTTAGGATTAGCGATTTCCATTGAAAGAATCATTACTTTGAACTTGGCAACAACAAATACAAAAAAATTGTTGACAAAAATTGAAGAGGCACTTGCCAAAGGCGGTGTTGAAGCTGCCAAAGATGTCACCAAAAATACACGAGGTCCGATTGCATCCATCTTTACACAAGGTTTGATGAGACATCACGAAGGTATTGATATGGTGGAGAAATCAATTGTATCGTATGGTGGTGTTGAGATGGGTCGTTTAGAAAGAGGCTTAATTTGGATTTCATTGTTTATTTCACTCGGGCCCATGCTTGGTTTCTTTGGAACGGTAATCGGGATGGTTTTCGCATTTGATGCCATTGAGGCAGCAGGCGATATTTCTCCCCAGGTGGTTGCCGGTGGTATGAAAGTGGCCTTGATCACAACCGTTGCAGGTTTGATTGTTGGTATGGTGCTTCAAATCTGTTACAACTATTTGGTTTCAAAAATTGATGTTCTGGTAAATGATATGGAAGATGCTTCCATATCGTTAATTGACATCCTTGTTAAGCATAAACTCTCTAAATAATATTTAGCTATGGATACCTACGATGTTGGAATATATGCGTGTTACGTATTGTTAGTCGTCACAGTAATAGTAGCCGTGGTTTTTCCGCTGATTCACATATTGAAAAACCCAAAAGGCTTGGTTAAGTCAGGTATGGGTGTAGGAGGTCTGCTCATACTCTTTATTATCTCCTATTCACTTTCAGGCTCTGAAGTTACCATCAAGTACACCACTATGGGTGTAGGTGAAAGCGGTTCCAAATTTATTGGTGCAGGATTGATAATGTTTTATATCATTCTAATAGCTACAATTATTACGATGGCTTATTCTGAAATAAATAAAGCGCTAAAATAATGGCCAGGTCAACACCAGAAATACCGAATGCTTCCATGGCAGATATCGCTTTTTTGTTGCTCACGTTCTTTTTGGTGACAACAACGATTGCGAATGACAAGGGATTGAGTATTCAACTTCCTGCACCATTGGACCCTAACCAACCTAAGGTTGAGTTTCAACAAAAGAACCTGTTTACCATACAAGTGAACTCTTCTGATGCCCTTTTGGTGGAGGGAGAACCGATGGAGGATGTTAGTGGTCTTAAAGAACAGATTAAGAAATTTATTTTGAATAACGGATCTGATCCCTTATCCTCTGATAATCCGGAGAAAGCAATTGTTACCTACAAGACTGACCGCGGAACAAGTCACAAGCGATTTGTTCAGATCCTGGATATTATTCAAAATGCATATTATGATATCTGGGCAGATCAAGCCGGTGTAACTAATGCAGCTTATCGTGAAGCTGCCTCTGACACATCTGATCCGACCAATAAGGAGATTTATGATAAGGGCAGGAAAGGAATTCCGATGGCTATTTCAATTGCAGAACCAACTAAAGTAGGAGGATAATAACTATGTCTAAGTTTAAGAAAAAAGCAACCGTGAAGCAGGATATACCAACCTCTTCGATGCCTGATGTGGTGTTTATGTTATTGTTTTTCTTTATGGTAACAACTGAATTGAGAAAGACAAACATTGACGTAATGCAGCGCATCCCTGAAGGATCTCAGTTGCGCAAGCTGCAACGGAAATCGTTAGTAACGGACTTATATATTGGGGAACCTAAAAAGACTGAGCAGTTTGGCAAAGAACCTAAGATCCAAGCAGAAGATACATTCATCGAAGTAAGCGGTATTATATTATGGGTAACCCGCCAAAAGGATTTACTTCCCGAAAATGAACGTGACCAGATGACTGTTGCTTTGAAGGTTGATAGCGATGCAAAACGAGGTATTATTGCAGATGTTGAAACTGAGCTACGAAAGGCTAATGCAAGAAAGGTTCTTTATACAGTGAAGCAGAAAAAAATAGAAGAATAAGATCTCGTTCTTCGGACAATTATTAAGGACTCTGAAGCAATTCAGAGTTTTTTTTATAGCAACGTACTGTTCGGGGTATTTTACTCAATGGTATACAAGTGCCAAGAAAAACTAGTAAAGCAAGTGTTTAACAGTCATTCCTTTATTTATAAGCTGTTTAAGTGAATTGATGCCGATCTTTATATGGAGGTCAACATAACTTGTTGTAATCGCTTTATCACTGGCTTCGGTTTTAACACCATCGGGCACCATGGGCTGATCCGAAACAAGCAATAGGGCCCCCGTTGGTATTTCGTTATAGAAAGCTGTGGAAAAAATGGTGGCTGTTTCCATGTCTATGGCCATAGCCCTGATCTTAATTAGATAATTCTTAAAATCTTCGTCCCATTCCCATACTCTGCGGTTTGTCGTATATACAGTTCCTGTCCAATAGTCTTGATTAAAATCCCGTATGGTTGTGGAGATTGCTTTCTGCAAAGCGAAGGCAGGAAGTGATGGCACTTCTGGCGGAAAATAGTCGTTGGAAGTTCCTTCACCTCGTATCGCTGCAATGGGTAATATAAAATCTCCTAACTGATTTTTCTTTTTAAGACCGCCACATTTACCAAGAAACAGACATGCCTGTGGTTTTATAGCACTAAGACAGTCCATTATGGTTGCGGCATTAGGGCTTCCCATTCCAAAATTGATGATGGTTATTCCATCTGCTGTTGCACTACGCATGGCTTTGTCCTGGCCATCCATTTCTATTCCGTGCCATTCAGCAAATTTTTTTACATAGTTATCGAAGTTTGTCAATAAAATATAATGGCCAAATGAATCCAACGATACACCCGTATAACGTGGCAACCAATTCTCTACGATCTCCCGTTTTGTTTTCATTAGTTTAAAATTTATAACTAATTGCTGTTTTTGACTACTTTGATGCTGTGAATCAACTTAATCTTCCAGCGTTCAGCCCTTCACTTAAAAAGGAGAATGGAAAAGTATATATTTTTGACATTATCCGAAAGAAGTATGTGGTATTAACACCAGAAGAGTGGGTACGTCAGCATTTTGTCAACTACCTTATTCAGGAGTATAGATATCCCAAATCACTATTTCGCATCGAGGGAAGCCTGCTCTACAATAAATTGCAAAAGCGATCAGATATTTTGATTTACGACAGGCAAGGAAAACCCTGGATGCTAATTGAATGCAAGTCACCCAGCATTAAATTGAGTCGAAATGCTTTCAATCAAGTTGCCATTTACAATATGACTGTGGGAGCGGAGTACATGGCAGTAACCAACGGGATGATACATTATTGTTATGCCGCCATAAAGAAAGGGGGGGAAGTGAAATTTTTGGATGAATTCCCTACATTTCTTTAACTAAAAAATTCAGATGCTATTTTTTCCGGTAAGTAAATTTCAAGTTAACCTAAAAACTCTTTCAAGTCAGCAAACGGTAAATTGCATGAGTCAGCAACGGCTTTGTATACCACCTTACCGTTGATTATGTTAAGACCTTTCCTAAGATCAACATTATCCTGACAAGCCTTCTTCCAACCTTGGCCTGCCAATTTAATAGCATACGGTAAAGTTGCATTTGTCAGAGCCAGGGTAGACGTGTATGGAACAGCACCCGGCATGTTTGCTACACAATAATGAACCACATCATCAATGATGTACGTGGGATCTTCATGTGTTGTAGGTTTACAGGTTTCAATGCATCCACCTTGATCAACGGCAACGTCCACAAGTACTGTACCTGGCCGCATGGTCTTCAACATATCTTTGGTTATCAATTTGGGGGCTTTTGCACCTGGCACTAATACGGCTCCTATAATCAAGTCATGGTTCTTTACAAGTTCCCTTAAAACATATTCACTGGAAACAATGGTGTGTACATTTTTAGGCATCACATCATCCAGATAGCGAAGCCTGTTGATATTCAGATCGGTAATGATAACATCGGCACCCATACCTGCCGCAATTTTTGCTGCGTTAGTTCCCACTACGCCACCACCAAGAATGAGAACTTTGGCAGGCATAACCCCTGGGACCCCACCTAAAAGAATACCCCTTCCTTTCAATGGTTTCTCAAGGTATTTAGCTCCCTCCTGAATGGCCATTCTTCCGGCCACTTCAGACATCGGTACCAGTAATGGTAAACTACCGTCCAATCGTTCAACGGTCTCGTAGGCAAGGCAAACTGCTCCTGTCTTAACCATTGCGTGTGTGAGCGGTTCATAGGAAGCAAAGTGAAAATAGGTAAATACAAGTTGCTCTTTTTTAATCAGGCTATATTCTTGTTCAATTGGTTCTTTTACTTTGATAATCATTTCGGCAATGCTAAAAACCTCCTCAGCTTTGGAAAGAATTTTTCCACCTGCTCTCTCGTATTCTTCATCACCGAAACCGCTCCCATCACCAGCCTTGGTCTGTATATAAACTGTATGACCGCGTTTTACTAATTCCTGAGTTCCTGCTGGTGTTAATGCAACTCGGTTTTCATTATTTTTGATTTCTTTAGGTACACCAATTATCATACACGTTTTAAGTTTAAGTATAGTGCGGGCAAAGATAACACTCGAAAACGATTGAAATAGGGCAGACCAAATTTTTTTGACGATCATGAATACCAACTCTACCTATGCATTTTATGGCTCTTTGAGAAGGGGAATGATGTACTATGAGGTGTATAAGGGAGGGTTAGAATTCCTTTTTTCCACGGAACTGCAGGGATTCAAGCTCTATGCCTTGAAAGATTATCCCTTCGCTGTCAGGACAAATCATCCCAATGATTTCATTCAAGTAGAAGTATTTAAAATTACAAAGCCCGAGGTTGAAGTGAGTATTCATGAACTGGAACTTCATGTTGGCTATTATTATGATGAGATTCAGGTCAATTCAATTACCGCTGGTATTTATTTGTTCCATCAGCCTGAAAATTATCCTGAAGTAAAAGGAGGAGATTGGGTTAAATCCTTTGGCGCCCGCTAACGATTGCAAGATATTATTTGGCTTTTTTTTAAGGTTTTGAACCCATGAGGGTTTTTACCTATTTTTGATTCACATCCAATCACAAAACATTTGAGTCAAACGAAAACGATCAAGGCCGGAATATCTTCTAAAAAGATGGTAAGCATTCTGGCCGACTTTCGACTCGCGTGCGAAAGCAGGGAAGCAAGTTTGCTTGGCCGCAAGGAAGTATTCATGGGCAAAGCAAAGTTTGGAATATTTGGTGATGGTAAAGAGATTGCTCAACTCGCCCTGGCAAAAGTATTTAAGAATGGGGATCATCGTGCTGGTTACTATCGGGACCAGACTTTTATGCTGGCGATTGGAGAATTAACATTGCAACAATATTTTGCCCAACTGTATGCTCACCCAGACGTTGAAGCCGATCCAGCATCTGCTGGGCGTTTGATGAATGGTCATTTTGCAACCAGAATGATTGATGAGCGGGGAGCATTCAAGCAGCTTTCTGAATTGAAAAATAGTAGTGCCGATGTTTCACCAACGGCTGCTCAGATGCCAAGACTGGTAGGTCTGGCCTACGCATCAAAACTTTTTCGGAATAGCCCGGGATTAAAATCATTTTCAAATCTATCAACAGATGGCAACGAGATTGCTTTTGGTATGATTGGAAACGCGTCTACTTCAGAGGGAATGTTCTTTGAAGCTATTAATGCTGCGGGTGTTCTTCAAATACCTATGCTGACATCGGTGTGGGATGATGATTATGGAATTTCAGTACCTAAAGAATATCAAACCACAAAAGGAAGTATTTCAAAAATTCTTAGCGGATTTCAACGTAATAAGAATGAAAAGGGGTATGAGATATTTTCAGTAAAGGGATGGGATTATGAAGAATTATGCCACACCTATGAAAATGCAGCAAAAATTTGTCGTGAAGAGCATGTTCCTGTTCTCGTTCATGTTGTTGAAATGACACAACCACAGGGTCACTCTACTTCGGGTTCGCACGAGCGTTATAAACCAAAGGATAGATTAAAATGGGAAAGTGAACATGATTGTATCCGCAAAATGAAAGAGTGGATAGTAGAATCCGGCTTTGCCTTACCTGAAGAGATTGATGCTCTTGAAAAAGATGCCAAAGCAACTGCAAAAGCAGCAAAGGAGGCCGCTTGGAAATCATTCAATAAGGAAATTCAAAATGATCAACAGCGACTTTCGCTTTTGCTCACTCATGCGGTTGAGGAAGATGAGAAAATAAGTCCAATCAAAGCAGAGTTGGATAAAACATTAAATCCTCTTAAACTGGATTCGGTAAAAGCAGCCAAGAAAGCACTTCGGCTACTGCGATCTTCTTCCTCTGAAACTCGCGGACTTCTTATCGCCTGGTTGGATGATGTGATGAAAAATGCACAAGATCAGTATAGCTCTCATTTGTACAGTCAATCTGAATGGTCTGCTTTAAATGTACTTGAAGTCAGACCTACCTATTCAGATACTTCACCCTTGGTCGATGGACGCGAAGTGTTACACGCTTGCTTTAATGCCGCCCTAAATCGTGATCCTCGAGTACTTGCATTTGGAGAGGATGTTGGCAGAATAGGTGATGTTAACCAGGCATTTGTTGGCCTCCAGGAAAAGTATTCTGAGTGGCGCGTAATGGATACTGGCATTCGTGAGTGTACCATCGTAGGTCAGGGAATTGGCTTGGCCTTGCGAGGTTTGCGCCCCATTGCAGAGATTCAGTATCTCGATTATTTTTTGTATGCACTCCAGATTTTGTCCGATGACCTTGCTTGCCTCCAATATCGAACGAAAGGAGGGCAGAAAGCACCACTTATCATTCGCACCAGGGGCCATCGGCTTGAAGGAGTGTGGCATGCCGGTTCGCCAATTGGAATGATTCTTAACGGTTTACGCGGAATATACATCTTAGTACCCCGTGACATGACACAAGCTTCTGGATTTTACAATACCATGCTTCTATCAGATGATCCCGCTTTAATCATTGAATGTTTGAATGGATATAGATTAAAGGAACGCTTGCCAGATAATATTTCTGAGTTTACTGTGCCTTTAGGAGTCCCTGAGATATTGAAAGAGGGTAGTGATGTAACTGTGGTTACCTACGGTTCCATGTGTCGTGTAGTTACTGAGGCAGCCAATGAACTGGCAAAAATTGGGATATTCTGCGAAGTTATTGATGTGCAGACTTTGTTGCCTTTTGACATTCATCATTCAATTGTGACATCGGTCAAGAAGACGAACCGCATTTTATTTGCCGATGAAGATGTACCAGGAGGTGCAACTGCTTTTCTGATGCAGAAAGTGTTGGAAGAGCAAGGCGCATACCAATTTATTGATTCCCAACCCGTGACCATTACCGCGAAAGAACACCGCCCTGCCTACGGATCAGATGGAGATTATTTTTCCAAGCCCAATGCAGAGGACATCTATGATAAGATTTATGAACTAATGCATGAAGTGGATCCAGACCAATTTCCACAATTATACTGATTCGGAAATTATTTTTTGATTGATTGTAGTGTAAACTCCGGAGTGATAATCTCGTTGCTGTAATTCAAAGCACGATCAAGTATTCTTACCTTTAGCCGAAGCGTATGGATACTAAAAATGATAGTGAAGCCTACTGAAGTCATTCCATAATTGATGGTCCCTTCGAGTGGGCCTGGTTGACTCAAGTCTTTGGAAAGAATAGGGAATCTTCCGTTGAAGCCAATAACTTCGCATAGAGGGTAGGTATAAAAACTCGCCCAGTCAAAGTCTTGAAAGTTACCCAAAGCATCTTTTACCTGAAACGTGATAAAAATATTATACTGATTTGGATTAAGCTGAAAATAAATAGTGTCAATTACCTTTTGGTTTTCAGTTAGTACTTCCCAATTTGTGCAATTGTAGGGTTTTACAAAATCTGGTAGCGTGTCGTATCCAGGTACTGTTCTTTTAGTCTCGTAGGTGATGTAACTTTGATCTGGAAATTGAAAATAATATTTATCGTTGTAGGGCTCTCGAGTTTCAGACGGATCTAGTCCAATGTTGCCATTGCCATCCCTAAATTTTATACTTATGATCAAGGAGTCAGCAGTAGAAGCATCTTTTATATCTTTAAAAACGATTTGCTCAAACTCAATCTCCGGTATTTCTGAATATTGAGGCGCATCCAGACAAGAATTGATCAAAATTCCAATAATCGCCAACAAACATAATCCTCCAACCGACTTCATTTCCTAATTTTATAAGTTCGTAAATTAATCAACGCTTGCAGACTTTTAAAAGTTTTGAACAGGTTTTATATACCGTAAACGACAGTAATTTCGAAGATATTGCCCTTCGTGTCTTTTATGAACAGGCTACCGGAAATAAAGTTTACAGAGATTTTATTGGCTTCTTGGGAATTGAGCCGGCTTCCATTGATAAAGTTGAGAAAATCCCTTTTCTACCAATTTCATTTTTTAAAAGTCATCTTGTCACTACTGGCGATTGGCCTTTTCCGGAGATGGTCTTTACAAGTAGTGGTACATCGGGATCTATCCCCAGCCGCCATGTTGTACCGCAAATTTCGTTTTACCTTGAAAATGTCAAGAGGAATTTTGAATTGTTTTATGGTTCGTTGAGCCAATACCATATTCTAGCGTTGCTTCCCGCATATCTCGATCGAGAGGGTTCATCGTTGACCACGATGGTCAACTATTTTATAAATGAAAGTCAATCAGAGCATGCCGGATTTTATTTACACAACTATGACACTCTTTTAAGCAAAGTCCAAATGTTGAAAAGTGAGAATAAAAAAGTCCTACTGTTAGGTGTTTCATTTGCTTTGTTAGAATTGGCGGAGAAATTTGAGATCGATTTAAGGCATTGTCTGATCATGGAAACGGGAGGGATGAAAGGACGCAGAAAAGAGCTCATTAGAGAAGAGCTGCACCAGATTCTTCAACGCAGATTTCATATTAGGACAATACACTCTGAATATGGAATGACAGAATTAATGTCGCAAGCATATTCGGCTTCAAATGGCCTTTACAAGACGCCACCCTGGATGAAAATAGCAATTCGAGACCTAAATGATCCCTTCACGAGGGTTCAGACGGGCCGGACAGGTGGGATTAATGTAATTGACCTGGCCAACCTTCATTCCTGTGCCTTCATTGAAACTCAGGATTTAGGAAAAGTAGGTCAAAATGGTAGTTTTGAGATACTTGGACGATTTGACAATAGTGATATAAGGGGATGCAATCTATTAGTTTAAGTGTCGAAAAAATCGTTAAACGGCAATAATTCAGTACTTAATTTGTTTAAAATGAAAAGATTAATAATTTTGCTACCAGCCAAATCCACTTTTCATGAAGAAAATTTTAACTCTTATCGTCTTAGCAGCATTTATTTCTGCTTGCAGTCAGTATACTTGTCCGACTTATAGCAAGAAAGATGTAAAGAAGAGTGTTGTTGAAAAAAATATCTGATTAAAGGTATTTTTTTACATCCTCACAATCTATTGTATCGCTGCTCATAATCACGAGTCGCTCGACTACGTTTCTTAATTCACGAATGTTTCCTGTCCAATTTTGATTTTGAAGCTCTTTCATTGCTTTGGAATCAATCATCTTGATTTTCGTTCCTTGCTCCTCGGCTATGTCCGCCAGAAATTTTTCTACGAGTAGCGGGATATCTTCTTTCCTTTCATTTAAGGCAGGAACTTTTATCAGAATTACACTGAGACGATGATACAAGTCTTCACGGAATCGATTTTCAATTATTTCTTTCTTCAAATCTTTGTTGGTAGCGGCAATCACCCGGACATTTACTGTGATGTCTTTGTCGCCACCCACACGCGTTATTTTATTTTCCTGGAGCGCCCGTAATACTTTGGCCTGAGCTGATAAACTCATATCTCCAATTTCATCCAAAAATAAAGTGCCACCATCGGCTTGCTCAAATTTCCCAATCCTTTGCTTTATGGCAGATGTAAACGACCCTTTTTCATGACCGAATAGTTCGCTCTCAATCAATTCTGAAGGAATCGCAGCGCAGTTTACTTCCACAAACGAAGCAATTGACCTGTTACTTTTGTCATGTAGCGATTGAGCAACCAACTCCTTACCGGATCCGTTCGGTCCTGAGATGAGAACCCGGGCATCCGTTGGGGCTACCTTTTCTATGATTTCTTTTACGGCAGTCAGCGCTTTTGAATCTCCGATCATTTCAAACTTCTGCGATACCTTTTTCCGAAGCGTTATTAATTCCGTGAGGTGAGAAGTCTTATCCAATGCATTTCGCAAGGTGATCAGTAGTCTGTTTAAGTCAGGTGGTTTTTGAAGAAAGTCATAGGCTCCAATTTTGATGGCGTCTACAGCCATCTCTGTTGATCCATGTGCAGAAATCATAATGAAGGTAGTGGCGATGCCTTTCTCTTTCGCTTTTTGTAAAACCTCCATACCATCCATCTTCGGCATCTTAATGTCACAAAAGGCAAGATCGAAATAATCATTCTCTAACTTTGCGAGACCTTCTACCCCGTCTTTAGCTTCTTCTATATCAAGCTTAAGTTCTTTCTGATCTTTTAAAATATCTTTTAACACAGCACGAATGCTTGCTTCATCTTCAATTATTAGGATTTTAGGCACAGTGTTGGAATTTGTTTTGATATAAAAATTTTACTCTGATAGTGAAAAATAACAGGGATTCAGAGCATAAGAATGGAAGATTATAGTCATGCGGTCTGATTTTACATTTCCCGCGATTTTATTTCAAGTAATGCAAGCCTGTAAGCCGGGTTCTGTCTCCTGACAAGTCAGGATTCTTATCATTTATCTAGTCCCAACTTTGCAGTGGGGATCAATCAGCCTACCCGTGGCGCCCACTTGCGTAGATAGCGAGCACTAATCTCCCATTGGAGGCGCCACCTATTTGGCCTTTCAACTCGTAAGGTTTGCCATGCCCCCGCGGTCACCTTTGGGGCGGTGGGCTCTTACCCCGCCATTTCACCTTTTCTCTACCCGACAAGTCGGGTTTGAGTAGTTTATTTTCTGTGGCACTATCTGTCCCCGACAAGTCAGGGCCTTCCTGTTAGGAAGTACGATGCTCTATGTTGCCCGGACTTTCCTTCCCGATAAATCGGGACGATAAGACGGCTTGCATTAATAGCAAAGATAAACCGATTTTAAGACTTTTGAATGCTAATGAATATCAATGCCAGTGAGTTTCATCTCATATTGGTCGGCAAGATTAGCTACTTCCTGTATCATTTCTTTGATAGTCTCTTCCGAAATGCTATCAAGTGGCGCAACAGCTTCTACTTGAATATATCCTTCCGTTAGAACAAATCGGCAATAGTTAAAAAATGCTGTTTGTTCCAGCAGCATTTGAAAGTCAATTCCGGGTTTGACGATGCAAACCTTTGAGATGAAGGTGAGTAGTTTACGATTATAAAGATCATTTTGTTTGATGTTGCCCAGAACAGTTTGAAACCGACCCCCCGCCACAGTGACTACGATGACAGATCGATTATTATCATACTCGGTATACTGTCCGCTGATTTGGTCAGCGTATTTTTTCATGAAAGCTGTTAAATCCATAGTAAGTTTATTTTCCGAGTTGAAATTAAGCAATTCACAGGATTTAAGCTTATGCTCATGTTAAAAATATAATGGATAGGCCTTAATGCCTTTTTTGGAGAACTCAAGGGTGGGTCCTGGTAATTTGATCATATTGGCAATAAAGATCAAACTCTTAGCAAGTTTTGATGTTGTGCGGATGGATGTTAAATCAAAGTCAATGCTTAGATAAAATTGTCGGTACGGATCGTAGCCAGCTTCCCGGTTTTGAGAGTCGTTCGCATAAATCATATCCTCCGCACCATAGCCCACGGCCAGATTAATCCATTTCGGAAACTTAATGAACTTGTCGATATCAACTGACAACCAATAGGTTTGGCCATTGTAATCTTTTATTATCTGTTCTGCTGGACTTGAACCAAGCAGATCATTTGAACTCTGATCGGGATATTCAGTTGTATGAAAAGAAAATTTGGGATAGATCCTTACGTCACTCCAAATCAAATTCTGCCCCAGGTAAAAGGCTGAGCCTGCAGCATTGGCAACCAAATCACTGACAGAAGCACCATATCCTGCGGAAAATCCATCTAAAACTTCAATGCTTGAGAGAATTGCAAAACCTGTCAACGCTCCAATTTTATCGGATTTTTCTTGAGGAACATTACTCCATTGAAGGCCTTTTGACGCAAGGTTGCTAAATTGAAACGCAGAATAAAAGTGCCCGACTTTGTCCACCTGCTTCCATTCCGAGGCATCGTTGAAGAAATGAAAAGACTGTTTGTCGTAGTTGGAGTACCAAATTGTACTAAGACCAATCATCGTGCCCACATATGCAACGCTTGATCCGATGATTAGGCCACTCAGTCTTTTTTTGTTAATCTGATGTACAGAATCTGTCTGTGCATGTAGACAGAAACAATAAAGCAGCATAGCAGAAAAAGAAAAGTACTTTTTTAATTGATTCATTTACTTAAAGATCAATTTATCGTAGATCAATCACTTCCCTCATCTGGTATTGATCCCTGCTCTTCAACTTCCTTTCTTCGCTTAATCCACAAATCTTTGAGATTATTGAAATTTTTAGTGTACAATAAACTGAAGCCCGTTGTAATTGCTGTTTGAGTGCTGAGCGAGTTATTAATTTGATTATAGTTGGAACGGCTATACATTTTTGCTTTGAATTTTCCATCAGGTGTTAACAGATAATCAACAATCCAATCACCCGCTTCAAGAGAGCCATCACGGGTTACGCGCAAGCGGCCGTTAAGAAAGGAATAGGATAAGCGCAACTGAAACGTATTAAATGCCTCTTCATCTAAAGTCCCCAGGTCAAGATTGATTTCCAGGTTTTGATCTACCTGTGTCAGCCAATAACTCAATTGATTGGATAATAACTCGCTAACACTATTGGACAAGGTGCCACTGGTATTAAAAGCATCTGGTGGTGAAAATCGTTTTAGCACAATAAGACTAAATACCTGTCTCTTTAATTCCTGCTCATCTAACTTTGCTTTGAAAGCATCAAACTCAAATTGAAGTCGCACGGGAGTGGGTTTCCCCTCAACAATAAGATTGTCTGGTAAATTCTGAGCAACGATATCAAAGTTTATTTGCGGAGAAAGCATCAGGCCATCTAGTTTGAGCCACACTTCAGCCGGATATTTACGTTTAATTTGTGGAGCAGTTGCATACGATTGATCAGATAAAATGGGGGCAAATGAAGTAAGTTGCCGATAGCTTGCAGTGATATTCATCAAGCCTTGGTAGGGGTCGCCAAACCATGAGATACGGCTACCAGGTTTTACACTGAATTCTTTATTGATGATGTCGTATAAAGTGAAGTTGTAGGCACCTTGTGTAAATTCAAGTGATCCAAACATATTGAAGTCCCCTTTAGTATCGAGCAACATATGCAAATCGCCTTTTCCTCTGCCTCGTATAATGTCTCCAGCTTTTAAATCGAAAATAATTTCACCATAGGCATCTGGAGTGATGTCTATGTTTAAGTCCATCGTTATGCCTGATGCTTGTCTTTTTTTAACAGGGATTGCCGCTTTGTTTTTTACGGAATCCGTAAAATCTATAAATCGTATATAATCTTTATCGCCCACATTGCCCGAGCCATTAATCGGAATAAATATTCTTGTATTTTTTTCCGTACGCGCTGTTGCTGAAAATTTTAAGTTTGAAGTTGCACCAAAAATATTGAGGTTACCGGTTGCGTAGGCCTGTCCATAAAATAAGCTATTGTCTTTAGAGGTTGTATTCAATATCTGAAAATTCTTAAAGGAGCCATCCAGGTTAATTCGGAATTTATTAAAATTTTGATGGGCCACATACCCATCTAACCTACCTTTATTTTTAAAGGCATCTGCTAATTCCAATTCTTTAAAAATAATTTGAGCCGGACTCATCTCTAAAATTCCATTGTAAAAATATTTGACTTTTAAGTAGTTGATTAGAATCTGACCATCTTCAATGCGTCCTTCACCAGTGATTTTTGGTTGAACAAAATTTCCTGTAAGGTGGTAAGAGCCGGTTAGCGTTCCGTCCATTTCTGAAAAGATATCTTTTAATAGAGGTTCAATGATTTTAAGATTCACAGCTTCAAATTTGGCATCTACTTCCAGGGGATCTTTTTCCCTTGAGGGACAGTAATTTCCAATAATATTTACTGTTCGTTTATTGAACCGATCGATGAACAAATTAATATCGAATAACTTTTTTTCCTGATTCCAGGTGGTTGAACCGGTGATGTCACCTATTAAAAAATCATTGATTGTAAATTCACTAACGGAAATATTATTTTGAAGATAGGGATCTACATAAAGATTACGGCCTTCGATATGTCCATTCAATGTACCTGAAAAAAATTCTTTACTAAATGTATTTAGAATATCAAGGTTTAAGTTGTGAAGTGTAAACAAGAGTTTCTCCTCTGGTAAATTTGAAATTCTCCCGTCCAGCATCATGGATTCATTTTCATGGACTACCTCTAAGTGGTGAATTTTTATTTCATGGCCTGAAATCAACGTATAATTTTGTTGATTGATCGCCCATTCCTTTGCAATGGCGCGAATGCGGGAAGGGAGGATTTTTATTTTAGTACTGTCTGCCAGAAAGTCAATTTCAGCTTTTAGCCGGATAAGGTTGTCTCTTTCTTTCTGGTCAAAGTCAAGGCCCACATCAATATGCTCGTTGTTCCAGATAGCTTCTGCAAGGAGATGCTCAGTTGAAAAGCCATCAACATATTGCTTTTCAGAATTAAGGGTAAACATGGCCAGCACATTTGTACTGTCTCGAATTTTAGAACCTGTAAAGCTAATTGAGTTATCTAACGTATGGATATTTTCATATTTGATAGAATCAATTTTGGTATACACATCAACAATGGAAGTATATCCATTGGCAAATTTTCCTTCAATAAGGGTATTAACTGCAATGTGTAAGTCGATATCAGTTAAATCAATGATTGGGTTGATATTATGGAGTGTTACTTGAAGGGTGGCAAAATATTCCTGAGTACTTTTTTTCTTTTCAGAATAGTATTTTTTTGTTGCTTCCTTATCATTTTTAAGATTAAGTAGAAATTCTTTCCCCAAATTGTGCAAATCGTTAAATAAGGTTGAGTAATAATAATTGCCCTCAAGGTTGAGATCCATCAACGAACTCTGGAGTGTGATTTTTCGTTTTGCACTATCTCTTGTCGAGACCATATGAATGGAATCAATGGCCAATGATTCATCTTCATATTGAATGCTCGTCTTACTCAGAAAAACGTCTCCGAGAAGACTATCGAGTTGAAGACCTTTGGTATCAATGTCAAGATTGGATTGAATGAAAATATTTTTTTCAAGATGAAATAGTGGTTTGAGAAAGGCAGTATCTATTTTCCCAACCAGATTTACTAAGTTTTTACCTTCTCTAAAGTCAATGGATCCGGAGGCGTTGAACTGAAGGTTAGGGTCATCGATTTTCATAAAGCCTTTAAAGAATTGTTTTGAGAAATTCGCATCGGTCAATATGTTTTGATAATTATATCCGCGGATTCCTAACGAGGATATGGAACCTGCGAGTGAAAAATCAGCCGATACAGCCGTCAACCCCTTTCCCTGAATTCTCCCGGTGAGTGATACCTTTTGGAACATGGTCGTGTCCTTTAAATAGGTACCCAGTTCAAATGCGATGAGGTGAAGGTTGCCTTCGTACGAGGAGCGATCAACATTTTCTTCGTTGATTTTAAGATTAACATCTGACACAATTTTACCAAGAGGACCTTCAAAATCTCCCTTGGCTACAAAATCTGTAATAAACCCTGAGAAGGTACCGTTTAAGGTAAAGGTTTTCAGTGGTTCTAATCTTGAATAGGCGTCTTTAGGTATGGCAAATGAGAAATCATGAATATCTATTTTACTCTTTGAAAGTTTTAGATTAATAAAAGTTTCTCTGATGATGGGCAACCCATCCATTTCCAGGTTTCCGTTGAAATGACTATTGGCATATTGAATGTTCATCTGCTTATAAAAGAGTTTGTTAATTTTCCCGCGTAGAGAACCACTTAATTGGATAGGGTGCTTAAGTACTGAAACTTCTGGGGCGAAAAGAGCCAGATCGTTTGGATGGACTGTAGTGCCCGTCAAATGTGCCTTTATATTTACTTTATGTACAAAGTCACTTAGGTCTAATTGACTATTATACTGAAAAATGATCGTATCGCTCACTTCACTTTTACCTGCTTTCAAGTGAAGTCCTAAAAATTCCATAGAAGTTTGAGAGAGCCGGAAGAATGTTTGCAGTTGATCAACTTTTAGGATAGTCCCCAAATCGGTCGCTTGTAAAGACATTACATTAAACTGAGTGGTGTCGCCAATAATTTTAAAATTTTGGGCCTGAACTTCGGGGATGGATAAGCTAAAGTGTTTATAATCAAATCTCGAAGAAACGGAATCACTTATTTTCTGTTGATTATACTGAAATAGAGCATTGTTTATGACAATTTCTCCAATATTCACCCTGGATCCACCACCACCTTTACCTGAAGAGGTGATCTTGTTAAGTTGATTAATAAAGATGTTAATGTTGAGATTCGTTGCTGTATCTGACTCGGGGATAGTGATCAGGCTAACCTGTGTGCTATCAAGTTCTACGCCATCGATATTGACATTATTTTTTTTTAACAGACTATGAAAGACGAAATTGACTTTAAGCTTCTTTGCATGGATCATCGTGTTTTTCTCCGGATCTCTGATTCGAAGTTCATTAATTTCAAGTCGATCATACCACACCAGGTTGAAGGATTCAACCGTTGTTTGAAAACCGGAGACGGAAGAGAAGGTTGTTAAATAGCGACTGATCAGATTCTCTTGAACCGCAGGAATTTGAAGGGTGATGAAGCCGAGTATAAAGAATGTAACGATCAGCAGTACTAAGTAGGCTATCATTTTTTTTAGCTTCCTGAAAAATCTATTTTTTATACCTTGCAGGTTCATGGATCAAAAGATACATCCGGTTATCCTTGCTATCGAGTCTTCTTGTGATGAGACTTCAGCCTCTGTAATCCGAAACGGCAAGGTACTTAATAATGTTATCGCCTCGCAATCGGTGCATCAGAAATATGGAGGAGTAGTTCCTGAGTTGGCATCCCGGGCACATCAACAAAATATAGTTGCTGTTGTTAACGAGGCCATAACAACTTCTGGTATCGATGTATCTGATTTAAATGCGGTAGCGTTCACGCGAGGGCCGGGGTTAATGGGCTCCTTATTAGTGGGGGTTTCTTTCGCCAAAGGATTGGCCATGGCCTTGGATATTCCATTGATTGAAGTAAATCATATGCAAGCGCATGTTTTAGCACAATTTATTCGACCCGGTAGAGAAAAAGGGGAAGGGTTTGAACATGGACCGACCTTTCCATTTTTGTGTTTGACGGTAAGTGGCGGTCATACACAACTAATTGAAGTGACTGACTATCTGGAGATGAAGGTGATAGGAGAGACGCAAGATGACGCGGTAGGTGAAGCATTTGACAAAGCTGCAAAAATTCTAGGCCTGCCTTATCCGGGAGGACCACTTATCGACCAGTACGCGCATCAAGGTAATCCACGGGCTTTTTCTTTTCCTGAAACAAATATGCAAGGGCTGGATTTTTCGTTTAGTGGAATTAAGACAGCGTTTCTTTATTTCATACGCGATGAAAAATTAAAGAATCCTGGTTTTGTGGAAAAAAACATGGCCGATATTTGCGCAAGCTTGCAGTATCATTTGGTGAATATGTTGATGCAGCGTTTGAAGAAAGCAAGTAATGAAACCGGCATAACGGAAATTGCAATTGCAGGAGGTGTGGCTGCCAATTCCCGATTGAGATTCGAGCTAAAAAAAATCGGAGAGAAGTTGGGATGGAAAATCTATATTCCCGAGTTTCAATATTGTACTGACAATGCTGCCATGATTGGAATGGCCGCGCATTTTAAATTCTTAAAAGGTGAATTTTGTGGTTTAGATGTTTCTCCTGACGCCTGCTTAATTATTTAAGTTGATAATTCACAGATTCTTATCTTGGGCTTTATGAAAGACATTTTTAAGCTGGGCAATCAGAAAGTGTATCAAAAAATAATTACGGAAGAGGACCAAGCTGCCTTTCATGGAGAAGTGCTTCATAGGGTCTGTTCTACATTTGCTCTGGCGCGTGATTTTGAGTGGTCATCGCGATTATTTTTCATTGAGATGAAAGAGGAGGATGAAGAAGGAGTGGGGACATTTTTGAGTATCGAACACAAAAGCCCCGCTTTTGTGGGTGAAGCACTTCGAGTCACCGCAACAATTGAAAAGATTGAAAGAAATGAACTAATTTGTTCCATTGAAGCACTCTGTGGCAATCGTATCATAGCCATTGGGAAAACAGGACAGAAAATGCTGAAGAAGGATAAGCTGAGGAATTTATTTACCAAAATGACGACATGATTAAAAGCAGATTTTCAAAAGATATAAATATTAAGAACCGTCAGGCAACTTTTGAATACGAGATACAGGAAAAATATATTGCAGGAATGGTCTTAACTGGCACGGAGATAAAATCCATTCGTGAAGGAAAAGTGAATTTGCAGGATGGATTTGTTTACTTTAATAATGGTGAGGCTTATGTTAAAGGCATTAATATCTCCCCGTATTCCCACGGCATGCATTTTAATCACGAGGCAACACGTGAGCGAAAACTCTTGCTTAAAAAATCTGAGATTAATAAAATTGAAAAAAGAGTTGCTGAAAAAGGTCTTACTCTTTTGCCATTGCGTTTGTTCATTACCGATCGGGGATTTGCCAAACTGGAGATAGCCATTGGCAAAGGAAAGAAAACGCACGACAAGCGCGAGTCAATTAAAGAACGTGACGTGAAACGGGAGCTAAGCCGGATAAAAATCAGATAAACTGAAATAAATTGATGGATGTAATTGATCATGGAGTATGTCGCCTGGCTCTGGTGTCAGTAAGAAAAGATCCAACGGATCAGTCCGAGCAAGTAACCCAACTCCTCTTTGGTGATCATTATGAGGTGACGATGGTTTCTGACGATAAGAAATGGACGAACATCCGTATTCATGCCGATCTGTATGAAGGCTGGATAAGTGAAAAACAACATCATGCAATTACAAAAGAATTTTTTGAACAGATTAATCATACGAATTATAAGATCTCAACCGATTTAACCAGCAGCCTGCTTTACAAAAAGAGCCCACTTACCATTCTATTGGGAAGTATTGTTCCCATTTCCAACTCTGAGCTATTCAGAATGGAAGAACAATTTGCCTTTAATGGCGAATCAAAAAGCCTGGGACAGAAGAGGGATTTTGAGTTTGTAAAATCCATAGCGCTGAAGTACCTGAATTCACCTTATCAGTGGGGTGGTAAAAGCCCATTTGGTATTGATGCCTCTGGGTTTACGCAAATGGTGTTTAAGATTGCGGGTTACCCGCTGCTACGCGACTCCCGGTATCAAGTAAATCATGGAAAGATGGTCAAAACCATTTCTGATGCGCAACCCGGAGACTTGGCTTTTTTTAAAAATCCGGAAGGTCAAATTGTGCATGTAGGCATTATTCTCGAAGACGAGAAAATTATTCACGTTTCTGGCAAAGTCCGTATTGATCACCTCCTGGAGGATGGTATTCTGAATGCAGAGACAAAGATTTATACCCATTACCTGGCCGGGATGAGGAGGATATTGAGTAGTGGTTCGTAAACCAGTAGACAATTCCAGTAGGCAAGTACCTGTTTAATTTCTGATATTATCTTCCGTAAAATCTTGCCTATTGTTGCTTGCCTATTGCCAACTGGTCATGTCCCTTGAAAAACCGAAAGATTGGTTTTATCTTTCCTACATGAATAGCAGGGTATTGGTGCTCAATCAAGATTTTAGCCCACTGATGGTATGTTCAGTACAACGAGCATTCATCCTGGTGTTTCTAAATAAGAGTGAGTTGGTTCGCCCCGCCAATGGTCATAAGCTTCATTCTGTCACACACACCTTTGCCATGCCTTCTGTGATTCGCTTAAATCGTTATGTAAACGCACCGTATAAGGGTGTCAACCTCACACGGCAAAATATTTTCAAGCGCGATAATTACGAATGTCAATATTGCGGAACTAAAAAAGATCTTACGCTAGACCATGTTGTACCCAGTTCGCGTGGCGGTGCCCACTCCTGGTTGAACCTGGTGACAGCGTGTAAAAGGTGCAACGCCAAAAAAGGAGACTACACGCCTGACGAGGCTGAGTTGGCGCTCAAAAAGAGACCTCACAAACCTTCCTATGCCATTTTCCTAAAAGATTATGCCAATGGAAGTGTAGGAGAATGGGATGAGTATTTGGCCTGAGGAGTATTTTCAATTTCTTTTTTGCAAAGAATATCCTTGAATACAGAGATAGCATCTGTTAGAAAAGATTATATTCGTTTTCGTCTAACAATTTGGCTTCAATGAAGTTCATCTGCTGGAAGGAGTTTTCTTTTCTTAGGTATCTATCTTTCTTAGTCATCTGTCTTGGCATAGGCTGCCGGCATGAAGCATCCGATAAAAAATCAATGCAAAAAGCTATTGAGTTAAAAGAAGAACTAACCGTTCTTGACACAGCTATTGTTTTGGCACAAGCTGATTCATTGTTTCAGCTTGGCGAAGTGTATTTGACCACTAACAATAAAGACAGCAGTCTATATTATCACGAGCAAGCGCTTTCGCTGAGAGAAAAAGCGGGCAGGAATGATCAAGATCTGTTTGATAGTTATGTAAAGGTAGGAGGTTTTTACCTGGACGATTTCAAATACGATGTGGCCGATACGTACTTTGAAAAAGCCCAATCCATTGTCCAGCATAAAGGAGTTCCAATTGAGGAAGAAATTAAATTTCTACTGGACCTGTCCAGTATTAAACTTAATCTGAAGGATATACCCACGGCTGTTTCACTTCTCAATAGGGTGAAAAAGCTGGCAGAGGCTGAACGACCAGAGGATAAATTGATACAGGCAAAGATTAAACACTCACTTGGCAATACATTCTATTATAGCAATCAATTTGAGCAGGCTATTCTCAATTACAACTCGGCCTCTTCTTTATATAATCAAGTTGGAGATTTTCGGAGGATGGGAATACTGTTTACCTCAATTGGGATGGCTTACAGTTTAATAAATCAGCATGATCTAGCGCTTGCAAATTTTACAAGGTCAATTCAGAATCATTTAAAATGGACTCACCCCGAATCGTATCAACTTGCTCTGGTGTATCTTCAAAAGGCGTTTACGCTAGATGAAATTGGCGAGTTTGATTCTGCACAATATTACTTTCAACTGAATTTAAAAATAAGACGTAAACTATTTGGAGAAAAAGATGCCAATACATTTGGAGCCAAATTTTCACTTGCACAATTTTATGAGTCCCAACATAAATATGATTCTGCTGTTAAATATTCGCAAGAGAGTCTGATTTCACTGGTCGCAAATTTTAATGATCCTAACATTCTTGTCAACCCAGTTCCGGGATCCACTGAGTTCAATGTTGATTTAGTAATGGGCCTGGTGGGCAAAGCAGAAACCCTGGTAAGTCTAAGTGAGTTCAGGCCTAATAGTGGCTATGGTGATCTTGCTTTGAAGACTTATTTCCTGGCGGACAGCATCTTTACTGTGTTTCGAAGAACATTAAGTTTTGATGATCCTCAGCTAAGGGAGCTCGAGGTAGGGCATATTCCATATGACAATATGATAGAATTAGCATTTAAACTTCATAACCAAACTGGAGAAAGAAAGTATTTAGAAATGTCATTTGAAATTATAGAGAGATCAAGATCAGTGCTGCTTGAAAGCGCTCTTAATCGAGCTCGGATGTACGATACAATTGGCGGTGATAAAGTACGTAGGGAGAATGAACTGCTAAAACAACGATCGGAGATTTTGCGCCAGCTCTCATGGACTACTCTTACTGATGGTAAGTCGGACTCCTTGAGTGAAGCATTGTTATTAGTAAACAACTCATTTTCTGAATTGCAAAAAGAATTAGAGCGGGAGAATCCTAATTATTTCAATGTTCGATACGATAGGAAGAAAGTTAACATGGATGACATTCAAAGGTTATTAAAAGACAGAAACAGCCACTTCGCACAATTTTTATGGAGCACTGAGAAAATATACCTACTGGCGATTAGCCCAACTGAAATAGCCACTAAAATTATTATTCAGAATGATTCCTTTAAAACCGCCTTGACCGATTTTGTTGTACAGGTGAATATCAAACCCGAGGAATCCATAAAACAAGAAAATTTTAACCGGTTTATACAAAGCTCATTTAGCCTATATCGCACACTGGTTGGCGATGTATTTTCTAAACATTCGACTCTTAGGGAAAATGGTAATTTGATTATTTCAGCAGATGGTCAGCTGGCGACTTTCCCCTTTGAAGCGTTGATCACTGCCTTGCCAAGGAGTAACGAGGTAAATTATCAATTGCCTTACTTGATTGAACAATGCCCGGTTAGTTATGCGTATTCTTCTGGCATATTTTTAAGGCAAAGCAAGCATGATCGTGTAGGCAGCAAACTACTGGCCCTGGGTTTTGCAGGTGAAGGATCAGTGCGCTCTCACCGGAATGGCCTCGTCAATCTTCCAGGAACGGAGAAGGAAATAAATTCCATTAGGCAGGTGATGAAAAATAATACTAATAAATATTATCTCCTGGGGGAAGCGTCCGAAGCTATGTTCAAAAAACAGGTGACTGATTTTGACATAGTCCATCTGGCCATGCATGGAATGGCAGATTCCTCAAATGTTTTAGAATCAAAATTAATTTTCCGTACAGAGTTGGATACCATTGAAGATGGTAGTTTATATGCGCATGAGTTGTACAGTCTGAATTTGAACAAGCTTGATCTTGCCGTACTTAGTGCGTGTGAGTCAGGAATAGGAAAGCAGCAAGCGGGTGAAGGCGTGATGAGTATCGCACGCGGATTTGCCTATGCGGGTTGTCCTTCCCTAATAATAAGTCTTTGGAAAATAGACGACCGAACCTCAGCGCAAGTGATGGGTGATTTTTATAGACATCTATCGTATGGCGAAGAAATCAACAAAGCTTTGACAAATGCGAAAACCGATTATATAGCTGGTGCAAGTGAGTTTAATTCACACCCAGCCTATTGGGCGGCATTTTTACAGGTTGGTGATACAAGAGCTATTGATATGAAAGGACCGAATTTCACGTTTTGGTTAATTGCTTTAATTATTTTGATTGCGGGGTTGGCTATAGCAATCCGGATTTTCAGAAAGAAGACAGGCACGAACCCCTAAAAAAGTGCTGCCTCGCTCTGATTCCACGGACCGATGTACCAAGACCACGATGACAATGTGACTTTGAGTCATTGTCAATAATAATAGTCTGCAACCAGTTCAATTTTATAGCTTTGAAATTATCGAAATTTTTGGCTATGGATATAAAACTTGTTCTCTTATTTTGTCAACCCTATCTTCGTTCCTTCTAAGTATACCATTTTGCAGATAAATATCGATGAAGTCCTGGGTTGCGAGATAACTAATGGTTTTAGCAATGACGTTATGGGGATCAGGAACCTTTCCACTGCTTATATCCTTTTTGAGTTGTTTTAATAACGCAGGTTTATTATGAAGTTCTTCAAGACTTGAAATTTTACCATTGTAAGTGGGATCCGCGATTACCGCTGCTTCTGCTTCCTCATGGGCTTCCCAGATTACAAGGTCATCTGCCCAAACATATCCGGTAGCTCGATCAATCGTTGGATGAAAGCCGACTTTTTGATTTCTAAAATGACCCCTGTTTATAGGCAGTCCTGTAGGGTCATTACCAACATTACCCAGGATACGAATCACCAGATCAGGACACGGTTGATCATTTTGAACTGGTCTTAATGAACCGTTTGAGCGGGGGGGGTCGATGACGTGACCTTTGACATGTGACATAGCTTTTTTGGTTTTGGTTAAACAATTTATTTATAACTCACCCCTGAGTAATTGCATAGCACCGGGGCTTAGTCGAGTTCCTTTAAAAGTTTATTCGCCTTCTCACCATACGTACTGCTGTTGCTGATCTCCCATAATGTAGCTTTGGCCCGCTCCATTTTATTTGCTTTAAGATATGTAAGTGCCAGGTACCATTTCGCCTGCGTCACCAGGTCGCTGTGATTGGCCACCATATGTGTAAATGTTTTTTCGGCTTCCGCCAATTGGCCAGCTTCCAATTGTGCATTACCCAGGCAAAGGTGGCTGATGGGGTCATCTGCGGTCTTTAAAACTTCGTAAAAAAAAGTTATCGCTTCCTTATATCTCCCATTGTCATAGGCATCGTAAGCTTTCGTTTTCAAGGTCTCTTCACTTGAGCCACGGGTAAGTCCGCTGCCCGGTGAATCAAAAGGTTGAAAATAAGAGGCAAATAGTTTCTCGTTTTGAGGCTGCTGGTTCTGCAACCAGATACTACTAACTACCATCAAAAAAGCAACGCTGGCTGCAGCCGCCAATACCCATGGCTTGCGGTAAAATGGAATTACGTTTTGCAGATGAACACCTTCCTTTTCTTCTTTCGCTGCGTGCTCTTCCATGTCCAAAATTTCTCCATAGAACTTCAATCTTTCCAGCTTTTCTTCTTTGGTCGTTTTAGCTGCCGATCGTTTCACACCTTCAAGCAGCAGGTCCATGTCCATCAGCAAGGTTTTAAATTCCTGATTCCTGGCTTGTTTTTCCTCAAATATCTTTTTTTCTTCATTGGTCATTTTTCCATCCAGGAATTTCTCTATCAGTTCAATATCGTACATATTTTCTTTCATAGTAGTTAGCTTATATGATTTTTCATCTCAATCGTAACCAGTTCGCGAAGACGTTGCAGACAACGGCTCTTCAGATTTTTGGCGGTGTCACTGTTTTTGTAATGCAACTTCTCCGCCAATTCGGGCAGACCCATTTCGTGGAAGTAATACAATTCAAGCATTGTCCGGCATGGGTCACCTAGTTTTTCCAGGCAATTTTGAATGATCTGCAATTGCAATTCCTTTCGCTCGGGCTCCCCATCTTTTATATCTACCACGTCAAGATCGTCAATTGCCAGGTCGGGTGTAAATTTTTTGTCGGCCCTGCGCAACTCCAGGATTTTATTTTTTCCTATGGCGAACAAATAAGTCTTTACACTTCCGTTGAGGTGTTGTAGCTTATCTTTGATAATGTTGTCGTAAAAGATGATAATGGAAGATTGGTAAATGTCCCTGGCTTCTTCGTAGCTACACGTATAGTGGTTGGTGGCCCAGTTCACAAATTCATTGCGATAAGCCTTATAAATATCAGCCAGTTCCTTTTTATTCCCGTTTTTGATCTCTTCGATGATCACGGATTCGCGCATTAGTTCGAGGTTTATGTAATCTCCCGCCCCACGTAACCATCTTTCGAAAACTTTTTATTGACGTAAGTAAATATAATGAAATTTAGCTTGGATGTCATATTGGCTTGGTGTTTACAGTTTTGGAACTATCCTCAACTCATCCGAAGACCCCTATCACAATTAAAAGGGATTGTTTGGCCATAAGGAAAATGTATAACTGTATGTAAAAATCGTTATGGTCTGCAAAGAAAATTCTTTCCAACTGGTTACTCACCGAGGACCGAATCATAAACATCAACAAACCAAATATGTAAGGATATGAAAGCAAAAATTAAAACAACACTGGCAATTGCAGGGATTGCAATTGCGCTGGTGGCAGCTTCTCAATCCGTAAACCCAGTGGCGCACAAGAACGAAATGAAGGTAAATGCAAAGCCTGCCTTTCCTTGCTATTCGGAGTATGAAGTCATTTATTTAATGACCCTCAACCAATGGCCAAGACAAACAGCCGTGGAGGTATTAGACTTGTCGTGTCAAAGTGCTCAACATAGTGAAAAATCAACCGGGGATTAATCATATTGGCAAATTGCCTCTTCATAATTTCAATTGATATAAATTTTTTTGGGTTTACGGTTTGGCAGGTCACCCACAGCAGGGTGGCCTGCTTTTTTTTGAAAAGCACATCATCTCAAGGCTCTCCTGATGGGCTAAGAAGTGCTGGTTGTTTCAGCGCTTTTTTATAGCCTATCAGGCACTTTATTTAAAAAAACTACAAGTCGTGGTTACTTCAATGCGCTTTTAACATTAATTAGAAACGGATATTTAATAAGATACGCAGGATCTTCAGGTTGACGCTTCATGAGTTTAGGTTTAGGGTTGACGCGCGCCTAGCCTTCCCGTCTCTGTTGAGTTCAGAGAGTGGGGAGGCCGCCTGCGAATTTTGAAAACAAAATTTTTAGAAAGATGAAAGCAATCATGAGAAGATATCATTTCAGTAGCAACCGGTTGATGGTTGCCATTATGTTTATGATCATTCTGACAATCATCTTACTTGGCAGATAAAGACTGGACGATAGAATTTTATTTTATATGATATGAACGCAATGCGTGAGAATGTTTCAAATCAAAATATCGATTTCCAATTGGGGTTGCTTTATTTCGCACACGTGCTGGCCATGGTGGATGGCGATATAACCATCGGGAAAAAGCAACGATACGTAAGATCAAACTGGAGGAGATGATTCCGGATTGGGTCTTTGATGATTTTACAGAAAGCGTCCACGAGAAAACAGAGCGGAAAATTTACGAGGAAGGAGTGGCGATGCTCAATCGCTGCCGGGAAGAAGAGAAACTAAAGGTTTTCGTTCATCTTTACAGGCTATCAAAGGCAAATGACAAAGTTCATGTGAGGGAAGTACGACTATTGTTGTATTCTTTGAAGGCAACAAAAATTTCTTTTGAAGATGTGGAGTTTGAAGCCCGGATGTCAATAACCAATACATTGCATGTTCAATAAACCCAGGTTGGAGTAAAGGAGTAACAGTTTAAAGTGGACACTGTCCTTTACCGCGATTTATTTTGTATGAAAGAAGTAGGCTTATCGGTTATCTTCCAGATTGCCCACCCTGCGGGAGATGGAGAGGATTTCTTTTAGTAGTACCTCTTGTTGGATTTCGTGTTTGATGGATTCTTTTCGTAATGCGGCAATTTCGTTCTGGTTCTTTTCGGAAACTTTTCTAAGGTCAATCAATTCTTCGGAATGCTTCATCAACCCCTCAGAATGTTTAATCAAAACATCATAAGCCAAATCCATTCTTTCAAGGGTCTGGTCGGTTTTTTTGAGGTATTCAGCTAATAGTTCTAATATTTTCTCTTCAGCTTTCATTGTTCATTTACTCTTTCTGGAATTAAAGTTAGTCACTATTCTTTAATGAAGCAATCAGGATCCAATTTATGAAGGGCAGCCTCATAAGTAGTATACCAATTGAACTGATGGCAATCAATCTTTGCCGGTGAAATCCAATTACCTGACTCTGGTAAGACCACAAACAGCTTCTAAAAGCATTTGATATCAAGCTAATAAATTAGGTGGCTCAAATGCAGAAAACAAAAGTGAATCAAACTTCCCGGATAGCAAACCCGGCAAACAAGGATAGACTTGATGGGGGTAGAAAAAAATTATTTCATCAGACTATTACTGCGGAGCCACTCCTGCAAATTATCCTGGATTGGAACTGCATATTCATCCGTCAGGTAGTCGGTAATCAGCTTCATTGTATTGGCAGAAGCGGTTGGATTTGTCTTAAGCTCATCAATAATGATCTTGATCTCCATTCGTAGTACTTCTTCATCTGCATAATATGGCACGAAAGATCCCAGCATGACACTTGGCGAAAAAAAAGGATCGGAAGTATCCTCACAATAGGTCACCATGATTTTAAGGTTAGGCGAATCAACAGCACCAAACAAATAACTCTTACCAAGGTTAAAACCGCTGTTATCAGAAATAAGTCGGTCCACTTTTTTCCCGTCAACGCGATACGTAACCACCATACCAGAGGGATTTTTGAGCGATGCCTCCGAGGTATCAATCGGTATCCTCCCTTCCGCTAATATAAGGAGAGTATCATACGACAATTGACTAATGATATCTTCAATACCTTTTGACGATGCGCCACGAGATGTCTTACTTTTTTTATCCTGGCTTAAAAAACCCTGTAGCAATTGCATGAATTCCCTTGGCGAATTATCCGGAACATTGCGTATGGTTTTCCTGCCCATCTCAGGATTAATGACATGTAAGTAAGATCCTTTTGAATCGAATGTGAGATTATCGGAAGTCTTTAAAACGTCTTTGTTGGTCACCTCTCGTTTTAACGAATTGGAATATATTTTACCACTTACTTTAATGACAGTAAACGTTGTGGAAGATTGCGCAACAAGGTTTCCATGGCTAATCAGCAAGATTATTAGGGTGAAAAGCTTTTTTGTTCCCACGGATCAACAAAATGATAGCCGTAATTTATGATGGATTTTTGGTTAAGACAATTATATTTAGACAAGTTCATTGGATGGAACAAGGTAAAACAATGGTCAAACATTGCCTGAAGTGGTAAAATGAGAAGGGAGAACCATCTAAGATTGGTTTTAGCGGGAAAGGCGCAAACGCAAAATCCTCATAAGTAGGTATTGATTTTGCCAAATCAAAGCTATAATTTTAATTCTGATTGTATCTTACAACCATCAATAATAGCCTTATGCAGCGTATTCTAACCTGTTTAGCCGTAGTACTT